>MDTC01069923.1_pt1 | contig 33252 bp, 25 predicted proteins | sample 811181 | NCBI WGS metagenome assembly MDTC01 (sample SAMN05326644, study PRJNA326480) | marine metagenome | isolation source: seawater | place: Pacific Ocean: North | collected 2011
AATAAGCGAGAGTAGCTCAGCTGGTAGAGCACAACCTTGCCAAGGTTGGGGTCGCGAGTTCGAATCTCGTCTCCCGCTCATTATAGAAAGAAGATTACTTGGTAATCTTCTTTCTTTTTTCCGATAGTTATCGGAATTTAAAACACCTACCTACCCTGGTGGTGGAATTGGTAGACACGCAAGACTTAAAATCTTGTGATCGCAAGGTCGTGCGGGTTCAAGTCCCGCCCGGGGTACAGTTGGATGAAAAGCCAAGTTCGAAAGAGCTTGGCTTTTTTGTTTAGTTGTAGAAAAAATTTTAGAATAACAGACTATAATGCCTGTTGGCGACATAATTGAGTGAATACCATTAACCTATCTCTTCGATAAATCTCACGTAGATGTCCCCGTATGAGTAAGATTCAAACTCTTTGGTTTGCACATAGTCAAGCATATCTTTTCCGCTCTTCCAAGCACCTAATGCTAAGTCCATAGATTCGCCGAAAGAGAAGTTACATTCTATATTACCCTGCTTCATCAAAAGCGTCAAACATTCCAAGGCATTGGATCGATTTTCGGGAACCACAAACTCATAACTAAGCGATTGAAGTGGTCTTGAAAGTCCTTTTAGGACCTGCTGCTCGAATCCTTCTACATCAATTTTACAAAATGCAGGAACGCCATACTTATCTATTAGTTTATCTATTGTAGTCATTTCCAATTCACCTGCAGCTTCCCAATTAGCGCCTTTAAAGCGATCGTCTTTTACTGAATCGATGTAATCTTTATTGAAAGACGAAATCAAACTTGAATCGGATTTATACAATAGTTTTTTTCCTTCTTGTTCGTCAAGACCTTTTTTTACAATATCTATTTTATCACCAAATTTAGCCTCGAGCTTAGTAATGCATTCAGCTTGAGGTTCGACAGCTACAACTTTAGCTCCAAGTGATAAAAATATATCCGTTCTGTTTCCCTCGTTAGCGCCTATATCAAAAACAAGATCTCCCTTTTTAATAAAGTCACTATACATATTCAAGCGCTTGCCTTTATTCAAATAATTCCCTAACTTATTTTCTACATTTACTGCAGTAGAATACAATCCTAGTTTTCGAATAATAGATCTAATAATACTTCTCATTCTTCTGGTTTAAATCTTTTTTAAGGCGTTTGTGTAGGTCTGTAAAGTTTGTGTTAACTCATCTGCAAAGGCTTTATCTTTCGACTGGCTATAGGCATTTGACATTTGCTGCAGCAAATACAATTGTTCCATAACTGATCGATTTTGAGTAAACTGTCCAGCTTGATACTGACCGAGCAAACCTGGCCTATATTTCTTAACTTTTTCAATCTTGTTATCATACACAATCTTATAATAATCAAGTTCTGCTATGGCCGAATCAAGAATTTTCTGTGCTACCTCTTTTGCCTTTTCATCTTCCCCTGCCAACAGATAAATCTTAGGAATCTCCGCATGGAAGAAATTATAGGCCACTTTATTGGGTGGCAACACTTGAACACATTTGTCAAGAGCTTTCACAGCACGTTCATTATCTCCTTTGGCCGCTAGCTGTCCCGCTAACCGAACAAAATTACTTACTAAATTAAGCGTCATTCTGCTAATATTTTCATCCACATAGGCATTTGGATTAGAATCCAGTTGACCCCACTTAAATTTGTTCATCACATTATCGTACATCCCTTCTATATTTATTGGAGATTGAGTAGGCTGCCCGCTTGCATTGATACGGGGCACGACTCTGTAGGTCAAACCATTCTGCTCAAAATATTTCTGAAAGCCCATAAAAGAACTTGGACTTACCGATACGGCAAAGTAAATTGGTCGCTCATTAATATTGTTTGCAATGATATCTAATGTTAACAGATCATATTTATACAAGGCATTCTTCTGGAGGTCCAAGGTAATTGCATCCAAAGATGTACTATCATTTTCATCAATCAAGCCAATTTTAGCTGCTGCTTGTCTATCGATCGGAAATGATAGCTTTTTAGAAGGTAAATAATATCCTACATTATTTACTGCAGCAAACTTAGGGTCATCTTTAGAGATAAACTTCATAATCTGAGAAGCGTTGTAGTATTTTGATTTATCCAAGTTTGGATTTTGTACATACTGCACCATATCTCGATTTCCCGCTTGCAGCATTTTCGGCGTAAATGTAATTTTTACAGGTTCTGCGTCATTCATTTTGTAACGCAACTGATTGATATACCAATCCACTCCCAATAAACTTAAGTTGATAATTCGAACATCTGTTCGCACACCTTCAACCTCTTGAGCATACCACAACGGATAAGTGTCATTATCACCTTGTGTGAAAATAATCCCATTGGGTTCACAAGAATTTAAGTAATTAGAAGCAAAATCAATAGCTGTTGACCGACCGCCTCTGTTGTGATCATCCCAGCCATTGAAGCCCATCAAGGCCGGACCAACAAATGCAATTCCAAAAGCAATTGCCAGAGCACTATTTGCATTAATCTTTTCTCTCATTGCCGTATACATTGCAATAACCGACATCCCGATAAAGAAGGCATAAGCAAACAAAGAGCCGGCAATAACATAATCCCTTTCTCTTGGCTCAATAGGTGGATGATTACCATAAATATTAAAAATCAATCCAGTGGTAAAAAACAACACTGATATAGCAAAAGCCTTCTTCCAATCCTGCTTATACAAGAAGATAATCCCAATAATGCCTAAGATAAATGGGATGCCGTAGAATTTATTTCTTGCATAATTTGCAGATCTATTGGGAGAAAGGTCACGTTGTTGCCATTCCGGATTCCCCCACAAGGTTCCAATAAAATCATCAATGGCATCAACACCTACTATCCAACCTCCCTCTGAATTGGCATATGTTCCTTGTATGTCATTTTGACGACCAGAAAAGTTCCACATAAAATAACGCATGTACATATAACCCAGCTGATAATTGAAGAAATACGAAATGTTATCTCCCCAAGTAATAATATCTTTAACTCGATATCTTTTATTTCCAAATTTGGATTCATTGGCAGCATTTAACTGCTTTACATATTGATTCGCCTTGGACAATTCTTGAGATCCAAACTGCGTAATCATTTTTCTATTCTCCTTATCAAAAATCCCATAAGGAGGATTAATCCATGCACGATAAGCATCTTTTTTACCCTTGTCTCCTAAAACGCCTAGTCTAGGAAAAAACATTTTAGATTCAGCCGCATATTCATACTCCTGCTTATTCCCAAATTTCTTATAGGTACCGGAGTCTTCATCTTTTACGTAAATAGCTCGTCCTTCTTTAATGACTGCTATATCACCTCCACTTTGTACCATGGCCATTTCTGCGGTGTAATCCGGTCCACTTAAGAGAGGACGCTCCCCATATTGCTCCCTTTTCAAATAGGATAACATAGAAAATACGTCAGTTGGCTTGTTCATGTTAATTGGCGGATTAGCAATAGCTCGTATTGGGACGGTTATGTATGTAGAGTAGCCGATGAGTAGAACTAAAAAGCTAATAGATGCAAGATGGAGGTAATATTTTTTACGATGATGTGCATAGTATATCAGTGCGAGTAAACTAGCAATTAGGATGAAAATACCGGCGAATACACCCGTATTGAATCCCATGCCAAATCCATTCACAAATAGTAACTCAAACTTCGTTAACACAGAAGGAATTCCAACAATCACGCCTTCCATTACAAACACCACAACCCCAAATGAAAGCAGGAAAGATGCAAAAAGGCCGAACCAAGAAAACCTAAACTTTTTATAAAAAATAATAATACCGACAAAAGGTAAAGCCAGTAAACTCAACAAGTGAACGCCAGTAGAAAGTCCAATCATAAAAGCGATTAAAACTAGCCATTTATCCGCATTTGGGCTATTATCTGCCTCCCATTTAGTTGCTGCCCAAACGACAAATGTCATGAAGAAAATAGACAGTGCATAAACTTCTCCCTCAATCGCGGAGAACCAAATTGAATCAGCGAAAGTACTAGCCAAAGCGCCGACAATACCAGCAGCCATAACCGCTGAAATATTAGCCATACTATAATCCTCATCCGATTGGATTACTATTTTTTTTGCAACAGCCGTAATTATCCAAAAACAAAACAAGGATACAAATGAAGTCGACAATGCCGAAAGGAAGTTGATCATTATAGCCGCTTGAGGCGTATCAGGCTCAGCAAAAATGGTTAGAACCCTTCCTACAACACTGAAAAAAGGTGCGCCTGGTGGGTGGGCTATTTGGAGTTTTGATGCTACGGGAATAAACTCCCCACAATCCCAAAAACTTCCAGATTTCTCCATGGTTATCGTATAGGTCATTAGCGCAAACGCAAAAACAACCCATCCAACGATTATGTTGGTCTTTTTATAAAAATTTAATCCTTTCATATTCATTTTGCTGGTAAAGTGTTCAAAGATAAAAAATTAAGCAAGCTATAATGGATTTCTTTAACAAATACTAACATGATAATTCATTACTTTTGCAACAAAAACAATGGGATGAGTAATTATTACCAAGATAAAACGGTCATCGTTACAGGTGCTTCTTCCGGAATAGGCGAGCAATTAGTTAGAATACTTGCTCAAAAAGGTGCTTCAATTGTTCTGTGTGCAAGAAGTGAGGATAAAATGAAACAAATTGTTCAATCCATAGCGCTCCCAGAGGAGAAATACCTTATTCTTGCCGCAGACTTTTCAAAGCAACCCAACTTTGCATCTTCCGTCAATCAAATCATCCATAAGTTTGGTCAAATTGACGTCCTGATTAATAATGCGGGTATTGCTCAAAAATCATTAGTCCAAGAAACACTTGAAGAGGTAGAACGAAGAGTGATGGAGGTCAATTACTTTGCTGCAGTTAATTTCAGTAAAGCCGTATTGCCTCATTTTATTGAGAAAAAACGAGGACATATTGTCGCTATTAGCAGTATATTAGGAGAGATTGGATTACCTTTTGTGGCCCCTTATTGTGCGAGTAAGCATGCATTAAACGGCTATTTTGAGAGTATGCGTTATGATGTGGAGAAACTAGGAATTCAAGTTTCAGTTGTCTCCCCAGGATTCATTAAAACTGATATTACCAAGAAATCTTTAACGGGCTCTGGAGCTGAGTATGCTGAGGATAGTGTAGCACAAGAAAAAGGCATGGATCCTCATCTTTGTGCAAAAAAAATCTTGAAAGAACTACCTAGAAAAAAAATGAAAAGCGATGTCGGAGGATTAGAAATATTAATGCCTAAATTTGCATTCTTTCTACCAAGAATATTTCATTGGCTCATGCGAAAAATGCATAAAATTTAATACCCATGGAACTTAAGTATCTCAATAAAAAATACACGGATGAAGAAAGTTTAGCAAATCTTGCCAAGCAATTTGCCTCTGGCAAACCATGCAAACATATTGTTTTAGAAAACTTCTTCGAGGAAAAGTTTGCCCAAACCCTTCACGACAATTTTCCTAAGTTTGACACGCTCAAGGTGGTTCGCAAAAGTTTAAACGAGAACAAACGTGAGGATTATCATTTTGAACGATGGCATCCTGCCTTTGGGGAGTTAAGAGATTTCATGATTACCGATGAGGTAAGTAATTTCATGTCGATACTTACAGGCATTAACGGACTTTTCACCAATACAGATGCACTCGGGCAGGGTATTCACCAAGGAGGAAAAGGCAGTTTCTTAGATGTGCATATCGATGTCAATGTGAATACGAAAAAGAAACTATGGCGCAGAGTCAACCTCTTAGTTTATATGAACAAAGACTGGAAGCCCTCCTACAAAGGGGAAATAGAAATTTGGAATAAGGATATGAAAACCATGGCTGTCAAATATCCTCCGACTTTAAACACGGCTGTTATTTTCTTAACAGATGCCGATTCTCCTCATGGTTATGAAAAAATAAACTTTCCTGAAGGGGAGTACCGTAAATCTTATTATGCCTACTTCTTTACGCCTATGGAAGAAGGCGTTAAATACGAAGATTCCCGATTCCTAAGTAAGCCCGATGATGCCCTAGGAAAGAAGGTAGCCACTCGCTTAAAAGAGAACTTGAAAATAAAAATAAAACAGGTTCTCAGCTTTTTCAATGTAAAGTCTTTGGACTTTCAAGATAAAAATGAAAAAGAATAGAATAAAAGTTTGTTTGTTTTTAAAAAAATCAATTAAATTTGCACTCCGTTTTTGTCCCATGGTGTAACTGGCAACACGTCTGTTTTTGGTACAGAAGAGTCCAGGTTCGAGCCCTGGTGGGACAACCAAAGAAAGCCTAGATGATTATTCTTCATCTAGGCTTTTTGATTGAAGTAATATTTTTGGAGCGAGAACCTAATTCCGATAGCTTAGACGAAAGGGTTCTTGAGGCAAGAACTTAATAGCCATAAAAACCTGGCAAAGCTTAGAATTTTTCGCAATAAATCTTTATCTTTGCAGCCCTAAACATCATACTTTAGAATGAACCACGTAGAAGTAAAATTATTAAGCGGAAACAACACCCTAAATTTAGCTGAGAAAATAGCTGACTTTTACGGAGAGCCTTTGGCTAATGTTGAGATGCAATATTTTAGTGATGGAGAGTTTCAACCGGAAATCAATGAATCAGTAAGAGGCAACTATATGTTCGTCATACAGTCGACAAACCCTCCTGCTGGAAATCTTTTGGAATTACTGATGATGGTTGACGCTGGAAGAAGAGCGTCTGCGGAATACATAACTGCTGTTATCCCTTATTTTGGGTTTGCAAGACAAGACAGGAAGGATAGACCACGAGTGGCCATAGGTGCCAAGCTAGTTGCCAATATAATAGCAGCTTCCGGGGTAGATAGAGTTATGACTATGGATTTACATGCTGGTCAGATACAGGGATTTTTCGATATCCCAGTGGATCACTTGAATTCAACAGCTATCTTTATCCCCTACTTAGAAAAAAATAAACTAGACAATTTAATATTTGCATCCCCTGACGTAGGTTCTACTAAAAGAACCCGAGTATATTCTCATCACTTCGATACGGATTTCGTGATATGTGATAAGCACAGGAAAAAAGCGAATGAAGTAGCCGAAATGATACTTATTGGAGATGTAACTGGAAAGAATGTAATTCTTGTAGATGACCTTGTTGATACTGCCGGAACCTTGTGTAAGGCTGCAGAAATCATTATGAAAAAAGGTGCCGCCAGTGTTCGTGCAATATGCACGCATGCTGTGTTGTCTGGACCCGCTTATGAGCGTTTGGAAGCATCTGTATTAACTGAACTTATTGTTACAGATACTATACCGCTAAAGCAAAAAAGTAAGAAGATCAAGGTGCTTACTGTGTCACAACTATTTGCGCGAGCAATTAGGAATACACACGAGCATAAATCAATTAATTCACTTTTTATAACACAATCAGTTTAAACAACTATGAATACAATAGCAATTGAAGCGCAAGCTAGAACAGAAATGGGTAAAAAGGCTACAAAAGCCCTAAGAGCAGAAGGTATGATACCGTGTGTATTATACGGAGGAAAGGACAATGTCCATTTTTCAGTTAGCCCTAAACAAGTAAAAAAAGTAATCTACACGGATAAATTCGTTGTAGCGCACATCACGGTTAATGGGAGCACTTATGAGGCTATCTTAAAAGATGCTGACTTTGACCCTGTAAGTGACCAAGCATTACACTTGGATTTTCAAGAATTAGTGAAAGGTAAAAAAGTAAAAGTTTTAATACCAGTCAAGCTTACGGGTTTTGCAGAAGGTGTAAGAGAAGGTGGTAAACTTGAGTTAAACCTTAGAAAGCTTATCGTAAAAACTACTCCTGAGAACTTGGTAACAGACATCGAAGTAGACGTTACGCATTTAACCATGGGTAAATCAGTTAAAGTCAGGGATTTAAAAACCGACCTAGAGATCATGAATCCATTAGGCAATCCAATTGCTCAAGTGGTTATACCTAGAGCGATGAGAAGTGCAGCCTCTAAAGGTGAGGAAGGTACCGAAGAAGGCACCGAAGAAGGCACTGAAGAAGCTGCTGAAGAAGCTGCTGAAGAATAAAAAAGCAAGCTTATGAAGTATTTAATTGTAGCCTTAGGCAATATAGGAATTGAATACGAAAATACAAGGCATAACATTGGCTTTAAAATAGCTGATGAAATGGCAAAAATACAAGGCGTTTCATTTGAATTGAAGCGCCTTGCTTTTTATACTCAATTCCGACTTAAAAACAAACAAATTCACCTTGTTAAGCCAACTACTTATATGAATTTAAGTGGAAATGCTTTTCGTTATTGGATGCAGGAATTGAAAATTGATATCGATAAAATACTTGTGCTAGTCGATGATAAAGATTTGCCATTTGGAAAAATAAGATTGAAAACCAAAGGCTCTGCAGGTGGTCATAATGGGCTTAAAAATATTGAGTTAGTACTTGGGAATCCACAATATAATCGCCTTCGATTTGGGATCGGGAATAATTTTAGCCGAGGAAAGCAAGTAGATTATGTCCTTGGCAATTGGGATAGCAAAGAGCAAGAAGAACTTGCGTCCTATATACAAGATGCTATAAGCAGTATTGAAAATTTTGCCCATTTGGGAATGACAAAGGCTATGGAATTAACCAACTAAAACATTTCGAACAAACTGATAACTCTAAAATAAGAAATAATGAAAACTAAAATTTTAATACTACTGATAACTTTGAGCATAGTCTTTCCATCGACAGCTCAGGACCTAGTGATTGAGAATGTCTCAACTAAAATGAGGAAATTCAGAGGCGTAGGTCAAATGGAAGGAAAAGGTCATACACTTTTTATCGTCGATGAAAAAAGCAGTAAGGGAATGAAATTGTTCAAATTTTACCTTTGGGATTTTGATTTGAATGAAATAGCTAACAGAAAGATTGAGCTAGAAAAAAGAAGTTTTTTGATAGACGAAGCAGCACATGACAAAAATAACTTGTTAGTTTTTTATGATAAGAAAAGAAATAACGTGCGTGCAATGACTCTGGATAATCAAGGAGAAATCGTTGCTGATATTACCGAAAATGGTATCAAAACTAGATTTTTAGCCATTGAGGATATGTATCCATCTTTTTATCCCTCAGGAACCGATGGATTTTTAGGTATTGTCCCAGACAAAGAACCCAAGTTTGGCTATCATTTAACTCGATATGATAATTCGCTAAACCGGGTATGGACTGCTGACTACTTTCCGACCAAGGGTTACTCGGTGGTAATGGATGCAGTCAGTGATGCCAATAAATTAGTTCTATTAAAGTATGGCGCTAAGTCAAAAATGTCAAAAAAGTATGATGTGGACATTACCGCATTTGATAATCACACCGGCAAGGAACTTTGGACCTTTGATCTGAATCTTGGCGATAAAACATTGTACCCAACAGAAATAACTATAACTAAAGATGGAAACATAGCAGTCGCTGGAATGTATTTCGATGGCGCTAAAGTAAAAGGTCCTAATTCTGATGGTATATTCTTCGTTCACCTTGAAGATGATGGGGCAGTCGTAGCCAATGTTTCTCAAGAATGGAACGGAGAGCTGCAACGGTTCCTAAAAGATTCCAAAAACAGTATCACTGCGGGTAAGCCAAAAGTAGTTTTTGAAGATATCCTTTATGATGAAATAAAGAAAGAGTTTAAAGTAATTGGTGAAATTTATACGATTGGAACCTTAGGAAAGGTAATGGCTATGGTAAACGGAAACACAGATGATGAAACCAAAGTAAGTATCGAAGATTTGGTAGTTTTCTCCTTCAAGGATAATGGAGAATTAACAGATTTTTATTCAGTAAATAAGGCAAGAACAAGCATTTATATCCCAACCACTTATGCAGGCGGACCTAAGATTTCTCAAGCATTAAAACAAACAGGAAGCCTTCCTTATGCATTTTCAAGTAAAGATGAGTATGGTAATGTTATTGCTTTTTATAAAGACTTTGTGAAGAGAGATGAGGATGGTTCTTTAAAGAATCAAAAAATAGCTTTAGGTATAGGTAAAAGAGGTGTTGGGATGCTTAATGTAAGCACTAGTTCTGCTCAAGAAACTAACTTAAAATATTTGCCTTTCTCTAAGAAAGCTGCCAATAAAGATGAATCCAGTGATATAGAATTTGACTCGAAACGCTCGATTCTAATCGTTTCGGCATCTGAGCCTGGTTATGTGGTGGTATCAGAATTATCAAAAAAAACCGGGCAGTTAAGAATCTATAAACAAACAATTAAGAAGTAATTAAGAAATCAAACCATATGCAAACGATTACCAATCAACATTCGCATGTTTGTATGTTCACCCCCTTTTTCTTTTAAAAAGAAAACAATCTTTCTACATTTAAATTTTAAAAACTCAAAAACTAATTATGAAAAATTATTTACTCCAAATCAAAAGTCTTGTTTTAATCGTGGCAATTGGCCTTGCTATGAACAGTTGTTCTTATACGAAAAGCACAGGTTCAGCAAGCAATTTTAACAAGAAACACTACAATAAAGGTGTTGTAAAGTATAAGGCTTCTAAAAAGTCTAATACCGCTGTTCTTAGCCAGGACATAGAAACTGAAAAACTTTCAAGAAAAGATAAAAAAGAAGAAGTTAAAACGCAAATCACGCAGTATATCGAAAGTAAAGACTTAATGGCATCGGATGGTGAGGTACCAGTTGAATATACCAAAGAAGCTATGATTGATAAGATCAAAGGTAATTTCACCGAGTCAAAAAATCTGTTAACTGCCAAGAAAGAAGCAGCGACTTCCGCAAAAGAAGAAAAGAAAATAGACAAAAAAATCCAGCGTGTGGAGAGATTCGAAAATATGCTAGCTAAAATGTCTTTAAAAATGGAAAGCAAATTAACTCCTGACCCTGATGCAAGTCCTGCTGCAGCTGATAAAGGTTTGTTAGGACTTTTGGGTGGAATTTTTGGTATAGTTGGTTTGACATTTTCATTCTTACCAATTATAGGGTATTTAGGTCTTCTATTGTGTATATCTGCAATTATTTTAGGGGCATTAGGAATCAATGGGTCTAATAAAGGATGGGCAATAGCAGGTATTGCGCTTGGTGCTCTTGGATTCATATTAGCTCTAACGTTTGTCGTTTTGTTAGCGGCAATATTGTTTTAAAATAAAACGTTTAATTTACTAAAAAAGGGATGCAAATGCATCCCTTTTTTTATAGCATAAAGCAAGCTTAAAAAATTAAGCTACATTCTCTCCGGCATTTGAATACCTAATAGATTAAATGCAGATTGCAAGACCTCTCCGGTCCATTTTGATAACTGTAATCTAAAAGACTTGGTATTCGGTGAAGTATCGCCTAAAATACTTGTACCTGCATAAAACTTACTGTATAGCTTAGCCAGACTATACGCATAGTTACTGACTTCACTTATATCGTAGTTCTTTGCGGCAAGCTTAATTATTTGCGGATACTTATAAATTTCCTTTATCAATTCTTTCTCCTCTGACTGAAGGTCGATGGTTTCATAATCGATTACTTCTATCGGTTGTTTTCTTAACAAAGACTGAATTCGAACATAGTTAAATTGGATAAATGGCCCCGTGTTTCCCTGAAAATCGATGGACTCTTCAGGGTTGAAAATAACCGACCGTTTTGGATTAACTTTCAATATAAAATACTTCAAAGCTCCTAAAGCTAAGTCCCGATATAAAGCCTTGGATTCCTCTTCTGAAAAATCATCTATCTTACCTAAATCATTCGTGTGTGATTCAGCAGTAGCAATCATTTCTTTTATCAAATCATCCGCGTCTACAACAGTACCTTCCCGGCTTTTCATTCTACCATCTGGCAAATTCACTAAGCCGTAACTTAAATGAAAAATTCCTTTTGCATACGGTTTCTCCAATTTCTCTAACACCGATTTAAGCACTTTGAAGTGATAATCTTGTTCACTAGCCACTACATAAATGGATTCATCAAATTGATAATCCTGGTAGCGTGCTTCCGCAATCCCCATATCTTGAGTGATGTAGACAGAGGTGCCATCACCCCTCAAAAGGAGCTTCTGGTCAAGGCCTTTATTCTCCAAATCTACCCAAACGGATCTATCCTCTTTTTTATAGAATGTATCTTTAGCTAATCCTTCTTCAACCAATTCTTTTCCGCGCAGATAATAATCTGACTCCTTGTAATGCTTTTCGAAGTCCACACCTAAAGTTTCAAATGTTTCTTCAAAGCCTTCATAGCACCAAGCATTCATTTTGTTCCATAGGTCAAGAATATCTTTATCTCCTTGCTCCCATTTAAGCAGCATTTCTCGGGCCTCTCTCAGCAAACTAGCTTCCTGCTCAGCTTGCTCTTTCGTTGCTCCATTGGAAACAAGTGCACTTATCTCTTCCTTATAATACTTATCAAACGCTACATAAAACTTTCCTACAAAATGGTCTCCCTTCATTCCTGTGCTCTCTGGGGTATCTCCATTCCCAAATTTCTGCCAAGCCAACATACTCTTACAAATAGCGATACCCCGATCATTGTAAATATTTACCTTGTGAACTGCATTGCCGGCAAACTCCAATACATTTGCCGTACTGTATCCGAGCAACATATTTCTTATATGGCCAAGGTGTAATGGTTTATTTGTATTTGGCCCACAATACTCTAAAACAATTTTTCGTCCTTCCTTTCCTCGACCAAAAGTTTGATCTTGGCAAGAAGTATTAAGAAAATTAATATAATACGTATTGTTTATTTCTAAATTTAAAAAGCCCTTGATCACGTTAAAATCCTCAACTACTTGTACTTGCTCCTTCAATACTTCACCAATAAGCTGACCCGTTTGCTCCGGACTTAACCTACTGTGCCTGGTCAATGGAAAAATAACCACCGTTAGGTCTCCTTTATAATCCTTTATTGTTTCGTTTAATGCTACTCCATCAACTGGCAAATCAACATCAAACAAGGTCTTAACAGCTGCTGCGACCCCTTCACTAACAAGTTGCTCTAAATTCATCGTGTAAAGTTAGTACATTTGACCCAAGAAAATAAGCCGATGTTTAAAGACAATTACCAAAAGAATAATCCCATGCATGGTGTAAAGCTAGCCGACATGTTGAGTTACCTCATCGAAGAGCTTGGGCTAGAAGAAATGGGTGAGCGCTATAACATTAGAGCATTTAACAATAACCCGGGTTTCAAATCTGCATTAAAATTCTTAAGAACCACTCCTTGGGCTAGACAAAAAATTGAAGAACTATACCTACAAACGATTCAAGGAAAATAAACTTTATTCCGAAGGATTGCGTTCTTCATATATGCTCATTAATCACACCGAACAACTAAAAGAAAACAATCAAATCATTGATGACTATGTAGGCCCAACAATATCCATGTTTGATATCATTTTAATGGGAGGAACTGGCTCAGAAAAAATGCAAATAAGCGCTTGCTCAACCTACTTTAAAGAGGCCTTAAATAACTTTCAAGAAATCAATTATGGGAATATTGAGATTAGAACAAAAGGAATATTGGTTCATCTAAATAATGGCAGGCTGTACCATGTGTGGTGCGTTCCTTTTTATCGCTTAGCAATTTATCAAACAGATAAATTAAGCATTCATGGGGAGGGCCAAGTCATCAAATTTCTCCTGAAGAAAAATCAAAACAAAAGCTTTATTAAAAAACTACTCCGACACAAAGCTTCTTTTAACACCGATCACTTTCCCAGTTAAAGCACCTAATCTGCTAGAGCTTTTTGGTCTTGATATAAAATTGACTTTTATTTAAACTTAGTTTTTCTTTTTTCTTCTTAACAAGCATATATTCTTGTAAATCCTGCGTGCACTCTAAGCGTATGTTTTTGCCGCCAATAAGCACTTCAACAGGCATTGCAAATTCGCCTACATCAGTTTGCCATTTATACTTAAAGCTATACTTTTTCCCTTTTTGGCGTTCAAGTTTATAATACAAGACCGGTATATCCTTATAAAACACGTATTGTAAAAAGAGCGGAGTTAAATCTCTTCCCGTCTTTTTATTGAAAAAGAACATAATGTCATTTGCTGTAATGGTCTTGTATGCAAATTCAGAAGTGTTCATTTCCATCAATATTTCAAACCACAATTCATCATCATTGATAACATGACGTAAGGTATTTAAAAACAGCATACCCTTATTATACATATCCCCGTCTCCCTCTACATTCACATCATAGATGCCTGCCATAGGTCGTTTGTTTCCGATAGACGGCTTCTTGGCATTGACATAATCCTGACCTATTTGATAATCGTACATACACTCTACATAAAGCGCTTCCGAATAAGTACAAAACCCTTCGTGAATCCACATGTCCGCGATATCCTGTGCACTAATTAAATTACCCCAATATTCATGTCCCGTTTCATGAATGATAATATAATCAAACTTTAATCCAATGCGACTAAAGTCAAAACCATTGTATCCTTCTTTATAATTGTTCCCATAAGCAATGGCAGTCTGATGTTCCATACCCAAGTAGGGTGTTTCTACCAATTTGTAATTATCATTCCAAAAAGGGAACTTACCAAAGTATTCTTCAAAACAACTTAACATTGGAGAAACTTGCTCAAACTGCTCTTTTGCTTTGCTGAGGTTGTATGGCATTACCCAATAATCTAGAAGGAGTTTTTCTCCATCCTTGGCTGTATATGTATCTTGAAAATTTACATAATTCCCTATATTTAAAGTCACGTTATAATTGTTAATAGGATAAGAAACTTTCCAGCTTACTATTTTTTTCTGATCTATTGGATCCAATTCAATCGCTTCCATTACTCCATTTCCAACAAACATGTATTTCTCTTCCTTAGGTAATTTGCAGCTTACCCGCATACTATCAGGTTCATCACTCAAATGATCTTTGTTTGGCCACCATAAGCTTGCTCCAATACCTTCGCAACTTACCCCTAACCAAGGGTTACCATCCTTATCCTTTTGCCAAGTAAATCCTCCATCCCAAGGAGGATTGACAGCAATAATAGGCTTTCCAGTATAATACACTCGAAGCATGGACTGATTTCCTTTTTTTTGTACCTCAGGAAAATCGACAAAAAAAGCATCGAAACTTCGCTGATACTTTAAATGTGTGCCCTTAAAAACAACCGAGTCAATAAGCATATTGTCAAACAGATCCAATTGAATAGTCTCAAAATCATTGACAACCACATAATGGATATCATTATAGCCGGTAATGGATCGTTCCTCAAAGTCTATATCTAGATTCAAATTGTAATAATGGACATCAAAACAAGTTCGCTCAGGACTTAAATAACCTCTCAGTGTATCTCCTCGATTAAAATTGCCATCGGTGCCATCCAAAAGCTGTGCAAAACTCTGCTGAGTAAGCAATACAAAAAGAAAGATGTTTAGAAACTTCATTATATTTTGTTTGTTTGATTAAATTCATTGCTAATTTGATTATAAATAAATTAGCAAAGGTCAAAAATATGTATATTTTTGAGCTTACCAATCACATATACCCATGTCAAAACATATTTTCGTTACCGGAGGCGTAACTTCCTCACTTGGAAAAGGAATTTTTGCAGCATCGCTAGCAAAGCTTCTTCAAGGACGCGGATATAAAGTAACTATTCAAAAATTTGATCCCTATATAAACGTAGATCCTGGTACCCTAAACCCATACGAGCATGGCGAATGCTTTGTGACAGATGATGGAGCGGAAACCGATTTGGATCTAGGTCATTATGAGCGATTTCTTAGCATACGGACAAGTCAAGCGAATAATGTCACTACTGGTAGAGTATATCAAACGGTAATTAATAAAGAAAGACAAGGTGCTTTTTTAGGTAAAACTGTGCAGGTCATCCCTCATATAACAGATGAAATTAAACACCGAATGCGCTTACTTGGTGAAACCGGTGAGTATGACATTGTGATAACGGAACTTGGAGGAACGGTTGGTGATATTGAATCGCTTCCATATATTGAGGCTGTTAGGCAACTTCAATGGGAACTTGGCAAAGGAAACACCTTGGTTTGTCACTTGACACTTATTCCTTACTTAAATGCAGCAGGTGAACTTAAAACTAAACCGACTCAACATTCAGTAAAAGAAATGTCACGAAACGGGGTACAGCCCGATATTTTAATTTGCAGAACCGAAAAAAAGCTGGATGAAGATATCCGAATGAAACTCGCTCGGTTTTGTAATGTAGATATAGACAGTGTTATTGAAGCAATTGATGCCCCTTCTATTTATCATGTACCCATGCTGATGGAAGAGGAAAAAGCAGATACCACTGCATTAAGAAAATTAAATTTGCCTTTCCAAGGAAGTTCTAATTTTGAGGATTGGAAAACATTTGTAGAAAAAATTAACAGTCCCATAAAACAGGTCAAAATTGGATTAATAGGCAAATATGTAGAACTTCAAGATGCCTACATATCCATCAACGAAGCATTTAAACATGCAGGAGTTGAGCATCAATGTAAAGTCGATGTTATTCCTATTCATAGTGGAGATCTAGATGCTGAAAACATGCAAGAATCTCTTACTGAGTTGAGTGGGATACTAGTCGCACCTGGATTTGGGGATAGAGGGATTGAGGGTAAAATTAACGCCATCAAATATGCAAGGGAAAATAAAATTCCATTTTTTGGTATATGTCTAGGTATGCAATGTGCGGTTATTGAATTTGCACGAAATGTCTTAGGCTTAAGTGAAGCACATTCCCTTGAAATGAATCCAAAAACTCCTCATGCGGTAATCAATTTAATGGACGACCAGCTCGAGATTGAGGATAAAGGCGGGACCATGCGATTAGGTTCTTATAAATGTGCGCTTCATGATAATACCTTGGCAGCAGAACTTTATGAATCGAATCAGATTAATGAACGTCATCGGCATCGTTTCGAGTTTAACAATGATTATTTAGCCCAGTTTGAAGCTAAGGGTATGCAAGCAACAGGCTTTAACCCCGAATCAAACTTGGTAGAAATTATGGAAGTAAAAGAACACCCATTTTTTATTGGTGTTCAGTTTCACCCTGAATATAAGAGCACGGTAGCTTATCCTCACCCCTTATTTAAGGGTTTTGTAAAAGCGGCTTTATCCTGCCAAAACAAGATGCAGTTGAAAAACGCTTGAGCAGGAAAAAAAAAATAAGCACAAACTTCCTTAAATAGCTGCAATTGATTTTTTCTTAGCAGATCGCTTGGAAAGTGAGGAAATAAGAAGATTCCTATTCCTTAATTGAGTTTAAAATTGAATATTCACCAAGTATCCACTGTGATTGCGAATATTAATTACCTGACCATTCTCTAAATATAGGTACTGTCCTTTTATACCTTCTAAAACGCTTTCAATAATAGGCTCTTTGTCCAGTTTAACACTTTTCACTTTATTGGGAAAATGATTAACCGGATATACAATTTTTGTAATCTCATCCTCATCTGAAATATATTCATAATACGCTTCATCTAAATAATGTTCAAGAGCCTCTTCTTTAACCGCTAACAAATCCAAGTCACTAAGCTCATTTTTCAGCATACGTTGCCAATTCGTTTTATCCGTGAAAAACTCTTTGAGTTGGACTTCAATAGCCCCTGCGAGTTGTCGATAAGGCACCTCTGCCAAAATAATTGCCTCACTAGCTCCTTGATCAATCCATCGTGTGGGTAGTTGCGTTTTTCGTGTAATCCCGATTTTAATGGCTGAAGACTTAGCCAAATAAACTATGTGCACTTGATTATGATGTTGGTCTTCCCACTCAGGATTTCGGCCCTTACCAAGATGAGCTTCACATAATTCGGGATGAATAATACAGGGTGAAGCTTCCGGAGCATTCATGAAACAAGAATAACAAGACCCATTACCAAAAGATTTTTTCGTCTTTTTGCCGCAAATCATACAATTAATAACTCCATCAAAATTTACCTCAATAGCTTTACCTATTAACGGGTTTAGATGCAGTTTTCCTCCATCATGGCGTAAGTAATATTGCACTTCGCCATCCAATGAAGTATACATTTTAGAGAGATGGGTGTATATAGAATGTTTCATAAAAACCTATTCCTTATCCACTAGTTTGATTCCGTCATCAGCCAACTCGATTAAGTGCTGCTTGTATAAATTACCGATTACTCGCTTAAACGCTTTTTTACTCATTTGCAAAACTTCCTGAACCTCTTTAGGGTCACTCTTATCGTGGAAAGCTAAGAAACCCCCATTCTTGCGCAGGATACCTAAGATTTTTTCAGCATGGTTTTCCAAGCTAGCAATACCTGGTTTTTCAAACAACAAATCCAATTTTCCATCTTTTCTAACTTGCTTGATATAGGCCTTCATTCGCATACCGGTGCTTACTTCTTTGAAATTCTCATTTTGATAAGCTAATCCGAGATGTTTTTCATTGACAATGCAGTTAAATCCCAAAGGAGATTCTCCAAGCACCATTATATCTACTTCATCTAGGTCTTTTAAATCACCTGTATCCTTGCTCATGAATTTTTCCCATTTTGAGCTACCAACCAAGCGATTGCTCTTTTCATCCACATGCATATGAACCAGATGATACTCTCCTTCTTGCATTTTAGATTTCTGCTCTTGAAACGGAACTAAAAGTTGTTTATCTATATTCCAATTCATAAAGGCACCAACAGGAGTCATATATGCAACTTCCAAAAATGCGTAGCCACCGCAAACGATTTCTGGAACTTGCGTAGTTGCCGTAATTCTTTCATCGCTGTCTAAATAAACAAAAACCTTTACTTCGTCATCAATTTTAAAAGCAGGCAGGACGAACTTATTAGGAAGCAGGACATCTTCGTCTTGCTCATTTCCCAAAAAAAGACCCACGCTAGTTTCTCTTAATACTTTAAGTATGTGGTATTTTCCAATTTCCATTCGACCTTAATTTTAAATATTAGACCAATTTGCGGCCTACAGCTTGCGCTACGGGTTTTAAACTTGCCATTAACTCTGCGAACTCATCAAAATTAAGCTGCTGAGCGGCATCACTCCACGCTTCCTTTGGAGTGGGATGAGATTCAATCAATAAACCCTCTACGCCCATAGCCACGCATGCCCTTGCTAAATCTGCTACGCCATATGCGTATCCCATTGCATGACTAGGGTCTAAAATGATAGGTAAGTTTGTTTTTTCCTTGAGAAAAGAAACACCGCACAAATCCAAGGTAAATCTTGTATTGGTTTCAAACGTGCGAATACCTCTTTCACACAAAATCACTTGATCATTTCCACCAGAGAGAATAAACTCGGCTGCTTGCACAAACTCTTGCAAGGTAGAACCAAAACCTCTTTTTAACAATACCGGCTTATTTGCTTTACCACAACGCTTTAATATCCCCTGGTCATACATCGCTTTAGCGCCAATTTGTATAATGTCTGTATGCGCTATAACCTCATCAACATGACTAGAGTCTCTGACTTCGGTAATGATATGTAAACCATATTTTTCTCGCATTTCAGCCAACAACTTAAGCCCTTCGAGGCCTAAACCTTGAAAACTATATGGAGAGGTCCTCGGCTTGTAACACCCTGCGCGCAAAACTTTTACTCCTTGAGATACACAATATTTTGCAGCTTGCTCGATTTGTAATGGCGTTTCTACACTGCAGGGGCCAGTTATCATGAGTGTTGAGTTACTGTCGCCTCCGATTTCAAAATTTGGAAATTTAATCTTTCTAGTTTCTTTTAAGTACTGCTTACTTGCTAATTGGATATCGTTAGGAACAGCAATGGCTTTAGTCACTTTATCCTTTAGATGACTCGGCAACTCTTGCAATTTTGAAGGACTAACCAATACAATTTCATCCTTCTCTATTAGAATTGCTTTCAGCTCATTCGCTATACTTTGTGCCTCGGCTAAACTTACTGTTTTGTTTAAATGTAAAATCATAAATACTTGTTTTAGGAAAATAGCTTAGCCTTCTCCTTTAATTAATTCATTAAATGTAATCACACCTTTCAAAGCCTTTTTGTCATCAATTATTGGTAAAAACAAAATAGGAAAACTATATTTCTTGATTAGAGAAATCATCTCATAAGTACTTGCTTTTTCATTTAAATAGATGGGCGACTTATTTATCATATCCTTAACTGATAAACTATCTAAATTATCAATATTTTTTAAAACTCCTTTTCTAAAATCCGCATTACTGCAAACTCCCAAAATCGTATCATTTTCCTCAAACAGTACAAACCCCATTCCGAATGAATCCAAGGCCTCAATAATTTCTTTTACCGAGCATATGGATGGGTTTAAAATAGGCAGTGATTGTTTATCCAACATAAAATCTTGCACCAAAAAAGAAGAGCCTTTTTGATGAAAGCGCAAATCGGCTAAAGCTTGTGCGACATTATCGTGATTGACAAGAAATGAACCTGAAACAGCCTGACTAACCCCTAACAATCGAAGCACGAAAGATACTTCTGCATTAATTCCACCATCTACATAAACAGGGATATTAGGATATTGTCGCTTACATTGACGGATTCGATCAAAACTAGATTTCTCAAATTTACCTCCTGATTTACCAGGTATAGTTGTCATTAGCAAGATATAATCCAATTCTCCTTCATAAGCTTGCAAAACACCTAAATTAGTCGTGTTTGTAATTGCTAAACCAAACTTATACCCTTTATCCGTGGGGATAATCAAGGTATCCCTGATATTTTCTAGTTGCAAGGTCAATTGCTTAACACCAAGTTCCTTGGCTAATTGAAAAACTGATTCACTGTTGGACGCTATGGCATGCAAATCGATCGGCTTGGAAGATATTCCTTGAATAGCACGTATGTCCTTTACAACTTTTTGCTCTTCCCCTTCAAAACAATCGACATGAAAGAAATCCACCGGCAAAGCATCCAACTCATGGACCAATGAAGGTAGATCTTGAAGACTTGAAGAATAAAGAGAAGCTGCAATTTTCACTGCGTAAAATTACAATAAGTTTTAGACTATGAAAGATAATTATGCCTCCTGATTTAAAGGCCGTATGCTTGGGGGGCCATACTACACTAGAAGGTAGTGAATTAAACGTCGCAAGTTAACTAATTGAATTATGGATCTATCCTCTTCCTTGCGAAAGCTCCCAAATTTTAATCACATCCTTAGCTGCCTTAACATCATGCACACGCAAGAGACGCGCACCGTTTTGTATGGCGATTAAGTGAGCTGCTGCTGTTGCTGTTAAACTCTCTTTGGGGGTTATCCCCAGTGGTTTATACAACATAGATTTTCGAGAAATCCCCGCTAAAATTGGATAAGCTATACTCTTACTCATAACTTGAATCCCCATGAGCAGCTGATAATTTTGCTCAATTGTTTTTCCAAATCCAAATCCGGGATCCAAAATGATATCATTAACCCCATGCTCTTTTAACTTTGTCGCCTTTTCAGTTAGCAATTTTAACACCTCTAAAACCACATCTTCGTATTGAGGATTGTTTTGCATATTTTGCGGAGTGCCCTGAATATGAGAAAGAATATAGGGACATTTTAAGCGGGCTATCATGGGGAACATTCCTTCATCCATGTCCCCTCCGCTAATATCATTGACGATATGCGCTCCAGCCAAATAAGCAGCTTGAGCGACACTTGCTCTGTAGGTGTCAATGGAAATGATAATGTCCGTAAAACTCGCTGTGAGCCTTTCAATAATAGGAAGCACCCTATCCATTTCTTCTTGCTCACTAACATGCGCTGCATTTGGCCGAGTAGATACCCCACCAACATCAATAATATCAGCTCCTTCGGCTAACATTTTTGCTGCGTGTTCAATGGCAAAATTTAAATTAAAATACTGACCACCATCATAAAATGAATCAGGAGTGGCATTCAAGATACCCATGACCGCAATATGATGGAAATCATGCAATTTTCCGCTACAATTAATAGAAAAAGAAGAATTTGTCAAAATTACCGAGTTAAAGATTTATTTTTGTGTAAAGTTAAGCATTTTGAGCAGCAATAAAACATCATCTCAGTACGACAAAGCAATAGAAAAATGTCGGCATATATTTACCCTTAAAATAAAGGATTACGGAACCTCCTGGCGTATTATGCGTTTGGCAAGTTTGACCGACCAAATATACATTAAAGCCAATCGTATTAGAACCATTGAAGATGGAGTGGTTCAAAAAGTAGACGAAGGAATAGAACCTGAATTTATAGGGCTTGTAAACTATTGTATTATCGCTTTGATTCAATTAGAGCTTGGCATTTCTGACCAACTAGAACTTCCGCTAGAAGAAACCATAAAACTATACAATAAACATATTGATCAAGCAAAAGAACTTATGCTGGCCAAAAATAATGATTATGGAGAAGCATGGCGCGAAATGCGCATTAGTTCATACACTGATCTTGTTTTGATGAAAATTAATCGTATCAAACAAATTGAAGGAAATGGGGGCAGCACTTTGATTTCTGAGGGTAATGATTCTCACTACACAGATATTATTAATTATGCTGTCTTTGCTCTGATAAAATTAGATGAACAAGCAATTAATTAACCTTTTGCGCAGATATTTTCAGTTTTTTCTCTAAGGCTTTTCTAACCTTCTTGTAAAACATATCTATTGAAGAATTATTTCTAAATCGATTCCCCGCCAAACGAACGCAAGCGGCAATATTTTGCATATGCGGCTCGTCATTGCTCATTTCACGCTGTTCTTCCGCCATAAAAGTATTGAAATCGACTCGATCAGTCGCTGTTTTACGTTTTTGAACCCTTTCATATCTTAAATTAGGATCTGCATCTACAGCGAAGAGATAAAAATCAGCATGCTCTTTTAGAAATACAACTTCCCCAGGTGTTCGAATACTCTCGATTACCGCATTCCCACCTTCAGCTTTAGCTTTTAAAAATAATTGCTCGATGATAAATGCTGGATGATTCTCTTCCCTTAATGAGTTTGCCAAATTAGTCATCGCTGTTCGATTAAGCTCTAGACCATCCTCATTCAATTGTTCTGTTAAATATTGACGCACTGAATAATGCTTGAAGCCATATTCATTTTTTAGCAGCTCCATTAGTGTATCTTTTCCTGACCCAATCGTGCCTGTAATTCCAATAATCATGCGGTTTGATTTATTATGTGTGCAAAGTTAATGATATTTAGGCTTATTTTATTCAAGTATATTTTACTTTAACGTCAAGCGGCTAAATATTTTTTCTTTTAAGCTGTGTTTCATTGATTAAATATTTTCAGAAAGGCTCAAAAAGTATTGAACTTCAATAATTTAGAAAGGTCAATGTTTTATACGTAAGAAGGAAAATATTTCCATCTCCACCTTACTTGGAAGGTATAATTCAGAATATTTAGGTATGAAAACCCACTGTATGGCGTCTAGTAACCTGGTCAATAACAAAGATATTGCTGCTTTAAATAAAAAGAAAACAGCGACATTCGAATACCATTTTACTGCTTCCAATCGTTAAAATCAAGATGTGGATAAATAAGACTTGAAGTCCAAGTTTTTAATTTATTATTGTATCATAATAGAAGAATTAGAATATCTCCAATGATGATGAAACTCTTGAAAATTATTTTAGTCATGTTTTTTCTTGTTCCACTTGAAGTGTTATTTGCTCAAGAAACAAGTTATTATGCCGAAAAAAACCAGCAATTCAAGGAGGGACTGAGCCTGCTAGATCAGGAGCTCTACGCTCCCGCTCAGTTAAAATTTGGGCACATGACTAAAGCGCAAAAAGGGGTAATCGATAACGACAGCCATACCCTAGTCATGTTTGCAGATTATTACTATGCCTTGTGTGCGGCAAAACTAGGGCAAGATAATACAGAACTGCTTTTTACTCGTTTTATAGAGGCTTATCATGAAACCACATTAAGAAACAGGGCGTATTATGAGTTGGGGAGCTACTATTTTCGAAAAAACAAAATGGTAAACACCGTTGAATGGTATGAAAAAGTAGACACTAAAGACCTTACCAATGATGAATTGATTGAGTACAAGTTTAATTTTGGATATGCCTATTTCAAAAGAAAAAAGTTTGACCAAGCCAAGCCTTTGTTAAAATCCATTAAAGATGCGAAGCACTCTTACAGTGGACCTGCAAACTATTACTATGGATTTATATCTTTCTACCAAGAAAATTATAAGGAGGCAGAAAAAAGTTTCATTAAGCTAAAGGATTCGAAACGATACAGAAAGGCCGTGCCCTATTACTTGACTCAGCTGTATTTTTTACGAAAAGATTATGATTTGGTCATATCCTATGCCTCTCCCCTTTTAAGCAATACAAGCACTGAAAATATCCTGGAAATTGCCCATTTGGTGGGGCAAGCTTATTTTGAATTAGGTGATTATGAAAGTGCATCTCCATTAATTGAAGCGTACATAGGTCAGGCCAAAAAGGTAGGTAAAGAGGAATTGTATCAATTAGCTTATGCCCAATACAAGACGGCAAATTTCATAGCTGCGGTGAGCAATTTCCAACAGCTTAATATTTTAGAAGATTCCTTAGGGCAAAATGCAATGTATTGCTTAGCAGACTGTTATTTAAAAACTGCACAAAAGGCGAAGGCAAAAGATGCATTTTTTCAAGCAGCAGCCTTAAAATTTGACGAGGTAATTCAAGAAACGGCTGGCTTTCAATACGCTAAGCTTTCCTACGAACTTTCGTATACCAATCAAGCAATTACTGAACTGAGTGAATTTTTAGAGGACTTCCCGAAAAGTACCTATGCCAACGAAGCCGGCAATATACTTAGTCAAGCATTACTAGAAACAAAAAATTACCAAAAAGCCATTGAGATCTTAGAAAACTATAACATCAGCGGACCATCAGTCAAAAAGGTCTATCAAATGGTCTGTTACTATCGAGGGGTGGAGCTCTACAATGATCAGAACTTCGCTGAATCAATGATTTATGTGGATAAATCCATCGCCAACCCAGTGAATAATGATATCCTAGGCTTAAGTATTTTTCTAAAGGGAAATATTCAATATGAATGGAACCAATACAGCCAAGCAGCCAACAACTTCACTAAATTCAAGCAATTTAATTTAGAAGATAATTTCAGCGAAAGTTTTGCTTCTAAGACTTTAGCTAATTACAATTTGGCTTATTGCAATTTCAAAATGAAAAAATATTTAAACGCTGCGAGTTACTTTGAACAAACCATCAAAAACCCTGGATCGATTAGTAGTACAAACCAACGAATAATTCCCGATGCTTTCTTAAGGAATGCGGATTGCTTGTTCATGACTAAAAGTTATAACAAGGCCATAAGAAATTACGATGAAGTAATAAATAAAGATTGGCAAGGTGCGGAATACGCGTTGGTTCAAAAAAGTGTAATCAATAGCTTACAAGGTGATTACTTGAACAAGGTAAATACACTAGAGTATTTGAATAGTAAATATCCAAACAACCTTTATAAAGATTATGCACTGTATGAAATGGGGAATGCATTTATAAACAACGGTGATTTCAATAGTGCAATCGTCAAACTTGAAATACTAACAAGCGCTTATCCCTCCAGTTTGTTTGCAGCGAAAGGTTTTCTAAAAAGTGGCCTTGCATATTTTAATACCCAGCAGGAAGAAAAGGCCCTAGCAGCATACAAAAAGCTTGTGCTTGATTATAAGAACACGGAAGAAGCGAAAGAGGCCTTGCGGGCTTTGAAGGAACTGTATGTATACGTAGGGCGACCCAATGAGTATCTGTCTTTTGTACAAAACCAAGCAGGTATAAATGTTTCTAGTTCGGAACAAGATAGTTTGATCTTTGAGGCAGCGGATAATCTTTACAAAAGCGGAAACTGCAGTAAAGCTTTACCTTCCCTTAGCGAGTACATTCAACTATTTCCTAATGGCAACTTTATTGTCTCTGCGTATTACTTCCGAGCGGATTGCTTCTTTAAGGCAAGCAACTATAGTGAGGCCTACCTGGACTATAAAAAGTTGATTGGTATTGGAGCAAATAAATATCAGGAAACGGCTTTACTTAAAGCAAGCTATATTGCATATGAGATCAACCAAGACTATTCGGAAGCCTTATATTTATATAATGACTTAAAAAACAAAGCAAGTGTTCAAGGCAATCAAGAAATAGCGCTTATAGGAATGTTGCGATGTAATTTTAAGCTGAAAAATTATGATGAAGTTATCCTAAACGCGACAGCTGTTTTAAACAATTCAGCTATTAATGATAAGGTGCAAACAGAGGCTACATTTTACAAAGCAAAAGCCCTCTTAGAGAAAAAACAATATGTTGCGTCCGAAACTTACTTTCAGGAAATCGTAAATACCTTGAGTATAAGTACTATTAAAGCTGAATCCGCTTATAGTCTAGCTTTCATTTTACATAAAAATTATCTTTATGAATCTTCAAATACGGCTTGCTTCAAGATTAAAAATGATTATGCCTCTTATGAATATTGGGTAGTAAAAACTTTTATTCTTATTGCGGATAACTATGTTTTACTTGATAACGTTTTTCAAGCCAAAGCAACCTTACAAAGCATCGTCGATAACTATATTGGTGATCAACAGTTATTGCAAGAAGCAAAGAATAAGTTAGCCCAGATAAAGGAAGAAGAATTAGAGAGCACCAAGGTAGATTTGAACCTCGCCCCAAGTGATACCATGCAATTTGACAATTTCAAATAATAAATACTATGAGTCATTCATTTAAAATAAGTGTACTGTTTTGCCTTTTGCTTGGTACAGGTATGTATGCACAAGACGATTCAGGATTAGACACAGAGGATATAACGGTAGTTAAGGATTATGAGGCTAGAATTGCAGATGCGCAAAAAATAAACGTCAATCCGGGTATATCTGCGGTAGAATTACCCAAGCAAGAATTGAGCTATGCTATCCCTAATCGATTGCTAGAATTAAACTACCCACCCCATACAATAAAGCCCTACTCCATGCCTAGGGTGAAGCCTAGGCTTTATAATCATTCATTCATCAAACTAGGTTTTGGTACTCAATATTCTCCCTTAGCTGAAATTGTATATATCAATAAAGAAGCAGAAAATTTGGAATTTGGGGCATCCTTTAAGCATCTATCCGCTTATGGTCAAAAAATAGAAAACCAAAGATTCAGAGACAATAGCGTGGGTCTGTTTGCCAAATATGATTTGAAAAAGGTGCAAATAGCTGCTTCATTTGACTTCACGCAAGATGTTGATTATTTCTATGGATACAATCAAGTAGATACAGGTTTTAAACGCTCTTCTATCAAACATAGAGTTCGAGAAATGGGCGGTGATATTAGTATTCAAAATTCTTTATTGGAGAAAAATAATTTTGACCATAAACAGGTGGTCTCTACCTCATTTGCCAATGACAACTTTAAGGTGAATGAATGGTACTTAAACTATAAAGCAGATTTTACTAAGGTCAATAAAAACAAACACTTCTTCAATATAAATGCAGACTTTGATGTGAGTAATTACACCCCTTCAGCACCCGGTCGAGGGGACCTAGAACGGGAGGTTTTCCAGTTTGGCGGATCCTATACCTTCAACAATGACGATTGGAAGCTTACCGCTGGTATCACCACGGCGATAGGAGATATTAATGACGATCAACAGTTTAATATCTACCCAAAACTATATACAGAGAAAAGCCTGTTTAAGAATTACCTCATATTTTACTCTGGATGGAGTAGACGACTGCAAAAAAATACTTACCTCAACTTTGCACAGGAGAATCCCTTTATCAATTATGACATTATGTTAGAAAACAGCCGTGTAGAGGATCGAATGGCAGGATTCAAGGGAGCAGCAGGACAGTTTACTTACAATGCCCGGTTTTCAAATAAAGTGGTTAAACAAATGCCTTTGTTCGTAAATGATAGTCTAGATATGAAGCGTTTTGATGTTGTTTATGATAAGAATACCACAGTAATAAATATTAATGTAGAAGCGGGTTACGATTGGAATAAAAAATTGAGAAGCTTATTGGTCTTCGATTTCATGTTGTATGAACTTGATGGTCAGGCAAAAGCATGGCATTTACCAATGTTAAGTACAAATTTTAGCACAAGTTACTTACTCAAAGAAAAATTACTAATAAATGCTGAGGTCTTTGGTGTAGCTGGTGCATTTGCTCGAAATGAAAATGGCGATGCAGAAAAAATAAAGGGAATGGCAGATATCAACCTAGGAGCAAACTATCAATTCACTAAATACCTTTCCTTCTTTGCACAATTGAACAATTTAGCCAATTTTAAATACCAAAAATGGTATAATTATCCTACCTTTGGTTTTAACGCCATGGTAGGTGTTCAATTTAGGTACTAGGATGAATATTAACTTTGAAGATCATATTTTAGACTTACTCAAACACAATGACTGTGTTGTTTTACCAAACTTTGGTGGATTTATATTAAAGTCTATTCCTAGTACTATCCACCAAAATACCATTTCTCCCCCGTCTAAGCAGATTGCTTTTAATAGTAGTTTAAAACACGATGACGAACTGTTAACAGGCGCTGTAATGGGGAAGCATTCTTTACCATATGAGACTGCAAAAAATAAAGTACTTGCTTTTTCCAATCAGATTAGCTTTGGAATTAAAAAAGCTGGATTGTTCAAACTAAATAAGATTGGCTCATTCTCCGTAAATGAAAATAATCAAATTATTTTCAAGCCTTTTGTATTAGAATTGAGTGACTCCTCTGTCTACGGCATGAAAAAATTTCATTTAAAACCTATTCCGAAGCAGCTCATTAAGCCTGTAGTCAAAAAAGGTGAAAAGGAAGTTGTCAAGATTAAAAAAGAGAGGCAAATCAAGTTAAGGAAAACCTCCAATCCTGCTGTAGTTGGCTTGTTTAGTTCGATGTTACTCTTAGTTGGCGTAATCGGATTGATGGGGTCAAACACCCAACTTGCACCTGCTAAAACACAGCAAGCTGGATTTGTAGAGCTTTTATTTCCAAATGATTCATTTGTAGAGAGTTTTGAGAATACTGTTGTTTACAACGAGCCTCTTGTTAATTATCCTGTTTCCCAAAAAGAAGGGTATATCAATGAAACTTTAATTAGAATTAATCAAAGAACTTTAGCCAAAGGATATTACATTGTTCTAGGTTCATATGCTTCGCTGAAGAATGCAGAACGAATGGAAGCCCAACTCTTCGCGGAAGGTAACGACTCTTATATCTTACCAAGTGATAATGGATTTTACCGAGTAGGTATTTATGCAGACGCTAGTCTTGTTGCAGCCAAATCTATTTTAGCAGAAAAGCATTTAGTGAATGAAGGTGCTTGGCTAATTAAGAACTAGAATCCAGCAGGACAATATCTATCGTTGTTTTTTCTATTGAAACATCCAGAGTAAACCAATGCAATTTCAGGACCTCCATTTCCTCTCGACGCGACCGTAAATTTTGATAAATTCAAATCATAACTAAAGTGGATTTGAAAAGATTTTACATCCGCTCGAGTTGCAATAACAATCGCATCCTCTAAACGATACATAACACCAAAATAAAGGGCTGTTTTCACCGTCGGTATTTGGCTCAACTTGTATTTAAAAAAAGAGGTAAGGGTAGCTTCATAAGTTGGTCCTTGCTTCAACAACATAAATCCTGGCATTATCCCTAACTGATTATTAAAAGGAATCAGTGCACCCCCGTGCAGAGTAAACTTCATATACTTGCGCTCAGATTCATCTCTGTTGATGTTAAAACTTGAAATATTAGGCTGATTCACATGCTGTAAAGCCAGTCCAAAAAAGTAATTGGAATTCTTTTTTGGTGAAGTAGAATATAAAAAACCAGCTCCTGCATCTCCATAAAATCTAGTATCTGCATCAAATGATTCTATGGCACTAAGGATGGGCTCTCCTGTAATGGGGTCAAATTGAAACAAAGCTTTACTTTGATCCAATCCACGGTGGGCAAATCCCCCCTGAATACCAAATGAAAGAGAGGATGTCCCTCTATTATTTAACATAAGGTGATAAGCAAAAGAAATATCTACCTTATTTGTATTGTAATTTAAATCACCCGCTTGATCAGAGAATAAGGAAATGCCAACTCCTCCAAAATTGGAAAATTTAGTAGGCTTACCCATTGCAAAGTCTCCATATACAGAAGTTGTACGATAAGTATTTCCTTCTGATACCCCGAGCCATTGAGCTTTATAGTTTGCACCTATTCTAAAATCACAACCATTTAAACCCGTCGTTGCAGGATTTAATATAAGCGGTTGCGCATTGTAGTTTGAAAAATGAATATCCTGGGCAACCAGTGTGATCATGGATAAACAAAAACATATAATTAACAAAAAACTCTTTCTCATATTCTACTTAATTAGGGTAACATTTCCACTTCCTCGCACGACATCTCCATTCGCACACCTGAGCTCATAGGTATAAACATACACACCCGAATTACAATCCTTACCTCCTTGATTCTCCCCTAGCCAACCAGAACCAGGAAACATTCTTCCATTATTCATTTCAAGATCAACACCATCAAATAACAATTGTCCCCAACGATCAAATATCCTCAGATAATTAATTACTTCAATACCATATCCTATTAATCCAAATTCATCATTTTTGCCATCGTCATTAGGTGTAAAAATGTTAGGTATGTAAATTAGCTCGCCATTACATTCTGTAATAACAAAAATGGTAATTGCAGTATCTTTAACACAACGTAAGGAATCAAAGTAATAAATCAATTGTGCAGGATAAGTTGTTTCTTCGATCGGGCTTGCATCTAAATTAAATCCAAAATCAGTATTTAGTGTTCCACTTGAATTATCCCATATTAAAGAATCCGTATTCACATTAAACGGAATAACACCTGCCGTAATATTGGATATAGCCCCCGCCAAAACAGGGTTTGGAAAAGCATCAAGAGAAATAAATGGATCCGGAGCTAAATCGACGTTTATAAAATTATCATCATCTGGCGGGCATTGCCCCAATGCACTAGAAGCAGAAATGTTATAGCTTATTGATGTTGTTGGAGCTAATAGAATTGAATCTCCACTTATTGCAACAATCCCTGCAGTTGGCGACCACACTGTACCTCCCACCCCGATTGAAACAAACCGTGTAACGTCACCTAAATCAACCAATAAGCTGTCTCCAGGACATAACAAGTAATCGGGAGTTAAAATATCTAAGTCCACTTGTTGATCGACAACAATTATTTGATTAATACTATCAATACAATTATTTGCATCCTCCACTATAAAGGTCACCGATAAGGTATCAATTGTTGGCACCGTGTAATTGGCATTAACTGTATTGAACGTAACCGCACCAGAAATCGCACTATTTATATTCCAAGTATAGTTAATCAATAAAGCGTCTCCCTCTTGAGCAAGCGAAGTGAGTGAGATTTGAATATCCTCGCAAGCGTCAGTCCAGTCAAAATCTGCTTCTGGCACTTCGAGAACATCAATAAAAACAGAAGTAGAATCAACACAACCACTATTATCGGTAACCGTTAAAAAGACATCCGTATCAGAATTTGGACTGTAGGTTATTTGAGAGGTTTGACTGGCGGTAACACTCCAATCGTAAACCGCGGGCGGCGCAAGTACCGTTGAAGACGAACCAGACAAGGTCGTACTAACACCCCTACAAACTGTATTATCTCCTGTAATGAACGCAGTGGGTGCGTCCAGAATAACGATTAACTGCTGAACAGTATCCGAACAACCCAAAGCATCCACGATAGCTAAATTCACCTGATGATTTCCAGTTACTACAAAATTGTAAGTCTCTATACTATCCCCTAATTGAAACCCTAAACCCTCATCAAAATCCCAATAATAAACCAAATTCCCCGCAGATACAAAACTTGGCAATGCCACAAACTCGTTGTTTTGGTTTTGACAGGCAGTTACAAAACTAAAATCCCCCGCAGGATTGGCCAACACAAATGCTGTTTCCGTATTATCAGAGGCACAAAGATTTGAGTCGATTACGGTCAGCGTAACATTATATTGACCCGTAGAGTCATATAAAAACTGCGTGCTCAATGGAGAAGAAAAACCAAGTAAAGTGTCTTGCGGATTTTGGCCGAAATCCCAAAAACTTGTCAACGCTCCAGCATTTGAAGCTAATACCGTTAAGTCAGTAAAGTTGACTTGATTCCCTAAACAGGCCGAATCGAGAATGAAGTTTACGTTTGGTAATTCATAAACCTGAACCACAAAACAGGTATCATCAAAGTTTCCTGCACAGCTTTGGTCTGTCTCAATAGTTAAACAAACGGTATACAAGCCTGGTGTATTATAAGTAAAAAAGGTGTTCGCAATGTTGGAAGTATCTGTCAATGTTCCACCAACTCCAAAATCCCAATGATAAGAGATAATATTTGCGCCAGCAGCAAAACTAGAATCTGAGTTAAACGTATGACTTTCTCCAAAACAAACAGAATCTGCAGTAAAAGATGCGATTGGTGCGTCTTGAATAAATACAGTAATAGTTGAATCGGCCAAACATAAATTATCATCAGTGACAACTAAGGTGACATCAAAGGAGCCTTGACTTAAATAATCGTGTGTTGGATTCTGAAGCAATGATGTATCATTTGCTCCACTTGCTGGTTCACCAAATATCCAAGTCCAGTCTGTAATTATCCCATCACTTGCAGAGAGATCCGTAAAAACAGTTGTTTCATTTAAGCATACTGACGGAGCAGAAAAGAAAGCTTCAACTTGCTTGACCTCGACAAAAACGGTATCCCAATTTGAGCAACCATTCACATCAATCCCCTCAACCACATATGTAGTATCTGCTGTAGGGAAAGCAAATGGGTTAGATATACTTATATCTGATATATTATAGTTGGGTTGCCAAATGTAAGTAGCTCCCCCAGTAGCAGATAACTGCACACTATCTCCATTACATGTAATTGTATCATTGCTTGCCAGAATGGTAGGTAAAGCAAAAACTTCAATATCAACAGAATCAGAACTCACACAAGCATTCGAATCCGTGACTGTAAGCGTGGCAGTGTATAAACCTCCTACATTATAAGTAGCACTTGGGTTTTGAATTGCGGAAACAGCTCCATTGCCAAAGTCCCAATCCCAAGATTGAATACTTGTGGAAGAATCCACCGAAGTAGAATCCCAGAATAAAAGCTGTAGCCCAATACATCCACTAGAATCCGATTGACTAAATGAGACGATAGGACTAGCTGGTATATATACCTGATATTCCGTAGTATCGCGGCAATCAAAGTTACTCTGCACGGCCAATCTAACATTATATAAACCTGGAGCAGTATAATTATGACAAGGATTAGCTATGTTGGATGTGGAACCATC
>MDTC01145039.1_pt1 | contig 33251 bp, 34 predicted proteins | sample 811181 | NCBI WGS metagenome assembly MDTC01 (sample SAMN05326644, study PRJNA326480) | marine metagenome | isolation source: seawater | place: Pacific Ocean: North | collected 2011
ATTTACAGGCATATCCCCTATGACTGGGATGTTATTTGCCCCTTTACAAACTGCTCGAGAATGATGAAGCATCACAGCCATATCGACCGATAAAGGATTTTCATATCCCAGTACTACAACTCCGAGAGAATCACCCACGAGGATAAAGTCGATACCTGCCTCCTCAACAAGTTTAGCAGTTGGATAATCATATGCTGTAAGACCTGTTATATTCTCTCTTCCCTTATTTTTTATCAATTCATCTATTTTTTTATTCACAAAATAAGAGTTGTTAAGGTTGTATTAAGTTTTTTTGATTATTTCTTAGTTCCTTCTTTTAAATCAAGTGATAATTTACGAAGATCAGATTCTGCTTTAACTCCTTTTTTCCCGATTAAATCAACAAATGCACTACCTACAACAACACCTTTAGCTCCTGCATTTATAACAGCCCTCACGTGTTCACGCCTCGATATGCCAAATCCCACTGCCAAAGGGAGATTTTTAATGTATTTCAATGCCCAATTAGTCTTTTCAATTGTTGTATTATAAACTTGCGTTCTAACACCAGTTGTACCAAGGGTTGATACCAAATATATAAAGCCTCTAGCTTTTTTTAAAATCTCATTTACTCTCTCTTTTGTAGTTGTGGGGGCTATTAGAAATATAAAATCTACACCGTGAATTTCACAGTTATGAAGTACATTTTCAGCTTCATTAATTGGCAAATCTGAAACTAAAATCCCTTGAACACCCACTTCTTTACATTTTTTTATAAATTGATCTTCCCCATATTGAAGTAGGATGTTATAATAAGTCATAAAAATAAATGGGGTTTCAATACCTTTTTTTCGTAAATCCCTAACAATGTCAAAAGCAATTTCGGTGTTCATTCCTGAATTTAAAGCTCTATCGATAGCAGCCTGAATTGTGGGTCCGTCAGCAATGGGATCACTAAAGGGTATGCCAAGTTCCAAAATATCAACATTCTCGCACAGAGTCTCTACTAGTTTTATTGAACTATCTATATCAGGATCACCCAACGTTAAATATCCAATTAGAGCCCCCTCACCTTTATGTTCGAGTTCATAGAATTTCTTCTCAATATCAGACGTCACTAATCTCTGAGTAGGTTCCATAAATGAAAGGTTAGACCTACACATTTTTATATCTTTTCTGATTTATTATACCTGGATGACTAATGATGACAAAGTAAGTATTGATTACAATGCCTGTATGTCTTGTGGGGGATGTGTTGGAGTATGTCCATTTCGAGCTCTTGATTTAGATAATGGAACTAAAATAAATCCAATTCTTGAAGTTTGCAATGGGTGCGGCATATGTATCAAGTTCTGCCCTGTAGGAGCAATTAACTTAGGATGATAGAATGGAATATGACGTAGTAGTGGTTGGAGCTGGACCTGGTGGTTCAAATGCAGCTAGAGTCGCTGCAGATGCAGGTTTAAAAGTTCTGCTTTTAGAGAAACGACAGGAGATAGGTGTTCCAAAAAGATGTGGTGAAGGATTCTCTGTAGGAGGTATGAAGAATATAGGAGTAACTCCTGACCCTAAATGGACCGTAAATGAGATAAGAGGTGCTAATGTTTATTCGCCTAATGGTAACTTGATTTCAGCTAGATATCCCAATACCATAGGGTATGTTATAGAAAGAAAGATTTTTGATAAGCACCTAGCCATAAACGCTGCTAAATCAGGTGCAAAAGTTCTAGCCAAGGCGGAAGCTAATGATCTAATCATGAAAAATGGTTTTGTTAAAGGAGTTAGATATTCCCATTTTAATGAAAATATAGAGGCACGATCTAAAATCGTTATTGCAGCAGATGGTGTAGAATCAACAATAGCTAGGAAGGCCGGCCTAAAAACAACTAATAAACTCATAGATATCGATTCAGGTTTTCAGTATGAAATGGTTGTTGACCTAGAATTTCCAGATATGTTAGAACTTTTCTTTAGTTCAAAAATCGCTCCCAGAGGATACGTATGGATTTTCCCTAAAGGGAAAGATATTGCTAATGTAGGAGTAGGAATAGGGGGTAATGAGAAAGGTGTTGCAAAAGCATATCTTGATAAATTTATTGAAACACATAAAGAATTACGAAGAGGGAGTATTATTGAGGTAAATGCAGGGGGAATTCCAGTTGGAGACCCAATTTCTAAACTCGCAGGAAATGGTATAATGGTAGTTGGAGACGCTGCTCATCAGGTTAATGCAATTCATGGAGGAGGAATTCATGAAGCGAGCGTAGCTGGAATTATAGCTGGGCAAGTTGCATCTGAAGCCATAAATACTGGCAATTTTTCTGAAAAAAAACTTATGGAATATGATAAGAGATGGCGAGATAAGAGAGGAGCAATCCTTCATAAAATCGTTAAGTTAAGACAGTCAATAGAAAAATTATCAGATGATGATTTGAATATGATTTCAGAACATCTTACCGGGGAAGACATGGTAGATTTTGCTAATGGAAAAAACTTTCTAAAATTAGCAAAGATTATGATGAAACGACCAAAACTTGTCAGCGTAGCAAAAGCAATGTTATAGTTGTTACCACGCTATTTTTTTGTTTAATTCACTTTATCTTAAATTGTCTAATGAGTAGGGTAATGATTATTAGTAGAGGTATTACATACCATGCTGTTTGCATAATAAACTGTTCCACAGTTACTTGGTCCAGTTGAAGTCCTTTCATCAAAAATAAGATAAGAAAGAACAAAGTAAGAATAGCAGTAACTATAATACCGGGTACTCTAAAAGCACTCCTTTTTTTAAAATCCACTTCGCCATTATAAGATTCCTTTGGCAGCAAAGCTGCAGAAAACATAAGCGCACCTACTGCCTTTAAAATATCGCCTGGTATGAAAGGAAGAACACCCTTAAGTATTGTATCTTGAAAACCAGTACCTAAGAAAAAAGATAGCTGAAGAGCACCTAGGGTATAGATTATAGAAACACCAAGGAGTAACAGACAAAATTGAAACGGAATAGTCCTCACATAAACAAATCTATCAACAACCCATCCTATAACTCCTGCCGCTATAACAAACCCTAAGAGATATCCCCCAGTAACACCTGTCAATATAGACAGTCCTCCATTTGAGAATATGCCCATGCCAGCTGCAGGCGCGAACCAGGGCATTCCCAGTCCACCTAGCCCTACATATAAAGTTTGGCTTAGAACTGCATATCTGCCAAGTAATACCCCCGTTAAAAGGACAAAAAAAACTTGCCCTGTAATAGGAATAGGGGTAAAAGGTAAATATATCTTTATTTGAGCTCCAATTCCAGTTAACGCAGCAAAAAATAATGATAGAATAAGCATATTAATAAAACTGGATTCATACTTCCATTTAAAGAAATTATATCGTAATTCTTTGTATCGACGTATAGTTTCCATTTTAATCCTAGGGGGAATTATTCAACAGAATATTTAAATTTTTTCATTTAGATGTATACAATCACCTGCAATTATACTTATCTTCTTAGTGTCATTAAGTTTCAAAACTAAGGATCCATCCGCATCTATATCCATAGCAACCCCTTCATAAATTTTGTTTTCTGTTACAACCTTAACTTTCCTACCAAGAGTATCTGACAGATTTTTCCACTCTCGAAAAATTGTAGAATATTCTCCCCGATCAAGAGTATTATACATATCTTCAAATTCTTCTAGAAACTGACTTATGATGTAAGCCCGAGATAGTTCTGTCCCTTTCAGAACCTTTAATGTGGTAACCTTATCTCTAATCTCCGCAGGAAAATCTGAAAGATTATTGTTGACATTAATACCAACGCCAATTAATAGGTAATTTATTGTATTTAATTCAGTTCCTATCTCAGTTAATATCCCACCTAATTTTTTATCATCTACCATTATGTCATTAGGCCATTTGAGCCGAAGATCTATTCCATCAGTGCACAAAGTTTTGTGAACAGCAATGCCTACGATACTTGTAATTATCGTTGCAATGTTAGGAAGCATTTTTGGCTTTAAAATAATAGAAAGCCAGATTCCACCTTTAGAGGATAACCATTTCCGACCCAATCTACCCCGACCCCTAGTCTGAATTCCTGCAATTATAACAGTCCCTTCTGGTGATCCTGCAATGGCAAGCTTTCTGGCAATGTCGTTGGTTGATCCTATTTTTGGATAATATTCGATCTTACATCCTATTTTTTTTGTTTTAATAATAGATTTTATCTCTTCTAAAGAAATTGAATCAGATTGATTCATAAGTATAAATTATCCTCCATCCATTTTAATTTAACAATACTAATAAAGTTCCTAGGTAATTTTATATTAATATCGCCTAGATTAAAAGACAAATTAATGTCTAATGTAATCTAAAGGCATAGTACTAAATCATTTATTTTGCATGACGCTTTAAATCCAAAAAAGTTAGGATCCGACTTCTTCTAATCGAATTTACATCTACAATCACTGTTTATCAACATTATACCTAATATAAGAATTAACCGCAGCACTAATAGCTACAACTTTTTTGTCTTCTTTAAAGGTCTCTACAAGCTTAGTTTCACGTTCTTTGTCTTCTTTAATTATATTCGGAACATTAAACAGAATATTATTGTCTTTAATAAAACTCGTGCTAAGATCCCCATTTTTGAAGGCTTTATTGCGCATAATAGATTTGTGAAAAGGTATATTGGTTGTTACACCTGTAATTATGTATTCTGATAAAGCTCGATTCATACGTGAAATACTCTCTTTACGATTTCTACCCCAAGATACAAGCTTTGAAATCATAGAATCATAATAAGGAGAGATTGTATACCCCATTGCTACACCTGAATCTACCCTAATTCCAATCCCGCCTGGAGATCTATACCTAGTTATTTTTCCAGGAGCTGGTAAAAATTCATTCAATGGATCCTCTGCATTTATTCTGCATTCTATACCAGACCCATTAATCATAATTTCTTCTTGCGATAAGTTCAAATCGTTACCAGAAGCTATCATAAGTTGTTCCTTCACTAAATCAACACCCGTTGTTATTTCTGTTATGGGATGCTCAACTTGAAGACGTGTATTTATCTCAAGAAAGTAGAAGTTTCCATCAGAATATATGAACTCAACAGTTCCTGCATTCTCATAGTTAATGGATTTTGCAGCCTTTATTGCAACATTGCCTATTTTGCTCCGCATAGTAGATGTCATTATGGGGGATGGAGTTTCTTCAATTAATTTCTGATGCCTTCTTTGGATGGAACATTCTCTTTCATTAAGGTGAATTGTTTTTCCTTTTTTATCTGCAAGAATCTGAAATTCAATGTGTCTTGGTTTATCATGATATTTTTCTATATAAAGAGTGTCATCCCCAAAAGCAGACTTTGCAATTGCTCTAGTAGAATCGACAATTTGTTCAAGATTTTCTTTATTATCCACCACTTTCATGCCAATCCCCCCACCACCAGCTGATGCTTTAATCACAATAGGATACCCAACCATCTCTGCTATATCCTCGATATCCTTAATATTGTCAATGGCCTTATTCGATCCAGGAGTTACTGGAACTCCTGCTTTTTCCATTAAAGTTTTAGCTTGAATTTTGCTTCCGACTTTTTTCATAGATTTACTAGATGGACCAATAAAAATTAAATTGCTCTTTTCACACAAGCTAGCAAAATTTGGATTTTCTGAAAGAAATCCATAACCTGGATGGATACCTTCTGCCCCAGTTTTTTCGGCAATATCAATAATATTAGTTAAGTTTAGATAGCTCTGACTTGCTGGGGAGGGTCCAATATGAAATGCTTCATCAGCGTACTTTGCATGAAGAGCATATTTATCGGCATCCGAAAATACAGCGACTGTTTTTACATCCAATTCACGACATGTTCGCATAATGCGAATAGCGATTTCGCCACGATTGGCTACTAATATCTTATTAAACATTACTTCACAACCATGATTACTGTTCCAGGGGAGACATTACTTCCTTCAGAGACACAGATTTCTTTTACAATACCATCATGGGTTGCCAGGACATCATTTTGCATTTTCATAGCTTCGAGAATGGCTATTATCTCTCCTTTATTTATCTTCTCCCCGACTCCAACTTTAATTTTCAGTATAATTCCCTTCATGGGTGCTACAATACCCCCTTCCACCTTAACAGAAACATTATCCCTTGTTTCATTTATTTCAATAGAACCTTCTTTAGGTTTTACAGACACATCAAAGATTTCACCATCTACTTCAACACTGAATAATGTTGGAATCCCCTTATTTTCTACAAATTTCCCCCCTGGAGGATGAAGAGTCTCTTCAACCCCTTCTCCTTTTAAGAATCTAGGAGCTATAGATGGGTAAAGGGCAAAAGTCAAAATATCCTCTTCTTTTTTAACTAAACCAAGGTTTTCAGCATCTTTTTTAATTAGTTTATAATTAGGTTGAAGTAAATCAGCAGGCCTGCAAGTTATTGGTTTCTCATCTCCAATTATCTTAGTTTTTATTTTAGAATTAATTGTGCCTGGTGGTTTACCGTAAAGTCCAAGGACGTAATCTTTTATCTCCTTTGGTACAACTTTATATCGTTCTCCTACCAAAACATTCATCACAGCTTGAGTTCCTACAATTTGACTTGCAGGAGTGACCAGTGGCGGATATCCTAAATCTGCTCTCACCTTAGGCGTTTCAGCTAAAACCTCCTCAAACCTATTCAGAGCATTCTGATCCTTAAGTTGGGAAATAAGATTTGATAACATCCCCCCAGGTATTTGATATAAGAGTACGTTAGTATCAACAGATTCTGCTAAAGGATCTATAATACCTTCATATTTCTTTCTTAGATTTTTAAAATATGTAGTTATAGGATTAATGTTTGAAAGATTAATATCGGTTTGACGAGAGGTGCCCTCCAAAGATGCTATGGTACTCTCTGTAGATGGATGAGATGCTCCACCAGAAAAAGGTGACATTGCCGTGTCTAAGATATCTATGCCTGCTTCACATGCAGCATAATAACTTGCTTGTGCCATCCCACTAGTGCAGTGAGAATGAAGATCAATGGGGATGGTAGTTGCTTTTTTAATGGATTTTACAAGTTCATACGTATTTTTTGGAGATATTAGCCCTGCCATATCTTTGATACAGATTGAATCACATTCCATAAATTCTAATTTCTTTGCCATCTCAACGAAGAAATCTATTGTATGTACAGGGGATAAAGTATAGCAAATTGTTCCTTGAACATGCGCATCTAACCGTTTTGCTATTTTTATTGATGACTCCATGTTACGTAAATCATTTAAAGCATCAAACACCCGAAAGATATCAACTCCATTTTTCACGCTTTTTTCAACAAACTTTTCTACAATGTCGTCACTATAGTGTTTATAACCCACTAAATTTTGACCCCTAAGAAGCATTTGTGTAGGCGTTTCTTTCATATGCTTTTTAAAAGTACGAATTCTTTCCCAAGGATCTTCATTTAGGTAGCGAATGCAAGTGTCAAAAGTTGCTCCTCCCCAGACCTCAAGGGAAAAAAATCCAACTTGGTCCATCTTTTCAATGATTGGCTCCATATCAGCCATTCTCATTCTTGTAGCTAAAAGGGATTGATGGGCATCGCGAAAAGTTGTATCTGTTATTTTAATTTTAACCAAAATTATTACCCTTAGATATTTTATTTGCTTTAAATATAAATATTTGTACTCTCTATAGTAGAAAAATGATTACACAATTTCCTGAAAATCAAAAAGTTCATATTCCAATACAAAACTTCTCAAATTCATCATGCTTTAAAAGATTTTGTGCAGTTCCTTCGAAATCAATCTTACCACTTTTTAACATATATGCATTGTCACTTATATCTAATGCACTCTTAATATTCTGTTCAACTAGAAGTATTGTTAGATTAAATCTCTCTTTAAGTTCCAATATCTTTTTGAAAATAATAGAACTAAATTTTGGTGATAACATGGCACTAGGTTCGTCAAGCATCAAAATATCGGCTTTTCTTATAAGGGCAGTTGCAATACCTAAAAATTGTCTTTCTCCTCCACTTAGATTTGCTGCTTTTTGACTTAATTTATTCCTAAGATCAGGGAATGTGTCTAAGGCGACCTCTTGCCTTTTATTAAATTCTTCATCTTCAAGTATGTAACCAGCCATCTTTAAATTTTCAGAGACTCTAAGATTAGTAAATACCTTTCCAACTTGAGGAAGATAAGCAATACCCATCCTAGTTCTCTTATAAGGTGCTGTGAACGTAATGTCCTTTCCATTAAACATGGTCTGACCTCCATGTATTGTCGTAAGACCAAATATAGATTTCAATAACGTACTTTTCCCGCTTCCATTAGGTCCCGCAATAGTGGTGATTCTACCTTCCTCAAATCTAGCAGTTATATCAAAGAGTATCCTCAGTTCTTTATAACCTGCAGATAGATTCTCAACTTTGAGCACCCAAATACACCTCTATAACCTTAGGATTTTCAAGTATGTCATTCCCATTACCTTTCGCTATAATCTTGCCATTAGCCAGGACATAAATACTATCAACATACCCCAGAATTATGTCTAATCGATGCTCAACAATAAGAAATGAAAATCCCTTTTCTGTTAATTTTCTAAGTTTTTTTAGAATATTGTGAGCGAGCTCAGGAGCAACCCCGGCAATCGGTTCGTCCATTATTATAAGTCTTGCCTCTGACATTAGCACTCTGCCAATCTCTAATAATCTAAGTTGCCCCCCACTCAGGTCCTGAGCTTCGTTATCCCATAGATGATCAAGACCGAGAAAAATAAGATGTTCAAAAGCTTTATTTATAATTGCTTCCTCTTTGTCTTTCCAATTCCCTGAGAAACTCTTAAAAACGCCATCCCCATAATCAGGAGCTGCAATTAAAAGATTTTCTATTAGTGTAAGTTTTTTTAACGGTTGAGATGTTTGAAAAGTTCTAACTATTTTTTTTTTAAAAATTTTAGAAGCAGGGAGATTTGTAATCTCCTTGCCTTGATAAAGTACTTTTCCGGAATCTGCATTGAGGAAACCTGTGATATTATTTATGAGAGTTGACTTTCCACTTCCATTAGGTCCTATCACCAATGTAATGGAGCCTTTCTCCACCTCAATGCTAACTCCGTCTCTGATTTCATCTAAATCGAGAGCCTTAAGTCCTCCAAAACTTTTTTTTAAGTTTTTTGTAACTAGTTCCACGTTATAGTATTGGTTTTGAATTCCCATACTCCGGAGTGTTTCCAGCTCTGATCCTCTACTGTATAGATCATGTATTCAGTCACCGCTCGATCTAGATACTCGTCAAAGTTTAAAGCACCACTAACTGGTTTTGGTCCATAGTCTCCAGCACTATATGCCTGTGCAACATTTGGTACAGCTTCAGCTATAGCATCTGAATTAAACTCACTTTGAGCTTCATGAACTTCAGCAGCTGCAATGGCAATGACAAAAGCAGAGTCATAAGCATTCAGACCGTAACTCTTTGGTTCGCCTCCAATTCGAGCTGCATACTTCACCTTGAGTTCATCTAACTCACTTCCACCGTGTGTTTCAGAAACAGTGCTGTAAAGTTTTACCAAGCTTGCTTTATCTGATACATCATCAATAACTTTCTGGCTTTTAGCTGTACCATCGCATCCAATCCATGTTACAGTCAAAAGGTTTGAATCGTCAGAGACCTGTGCTAGAATCGTTGCAACTTCCTCATAACTAAAGGCTACAACAGCAACTTCGTCTTTACTATTTGTTTCTAATAGATCGCTTACAGTATTCTCTAAAGTAGCTACATAAGGTGTAAAATCAGCAGGTGCAGGATCTGGATATTCAACAGAAGATTTAACTTCTATTCCGAGCTTTTCAAACTCGATTTTTCCAAACTCTTCCAGACCAGCGCCCCAGGCATTGGCTACATGTGTAATAACCACACCTTTAATCCCTCTATCTTGGGCTAACTTAGCGATGGCTATTGTTTGAAATGCATCACCAGAAACAAACCTTGAAGCGAACTTTTTCTCCTCTGGGTTTGTTACACCAAGAAAGCTTGGAGGTGCTGTGGATGAAGGAGAAGCTATAACTATCTTATTAGAACTAATATAAGGTAGAATATTCTTTACCTCTCCACTTCCCATTGGGCCTACAATAAGTTTGATACCCTTGGTATGAAGTGCCATAACTTTATCTAATGCTATTTTGGGGTCCACCTTAGTGTCCTCAATATATAGTTTAACTCTGTATGGCGAGCCTTTATTCTCAAAGTACGAATTAACATCTTCACCGGCGATAGTTACCGTGGTCTTAATATCTTCTCCATAAGTTGTTAAAGGGCCAGATAAATCAGCTAAAACCCCTAATGGAATCTCTATTTCAACTATTTCTTCTGGAGCTTCTTCTGATGGAGACTGAGCACATCCTGAAACAAAAACAAGTGCTAACAGTCCAATAATAAGAAACTTCATTAGTCTTTTACCCATTCTTAAACACCACCTTTTAAAATATGATAACTACCAACTATGACGCCAAATTATTTAAAGATTGGTATTGGAGAACTGAATATGGCGGTATTGGAAGGGGCGATTGTATACTCAAATTTGCTCGTTCTTTTAGGAATTGGATTAATTATTACCTACATTACCACAGGAGTTCCAAACTTTGCTCAGGGTAGTATGGCCATATTTGGGTCATATATATCCCTATCTCTATGGCTAACATTTGGTATCAATCCCTATTTTTCCCTTCCTATTTCTTTCCTTTTTGGTGGGACTCTTGGAATCCTAATTTATTTAATTTTTCTAAAACCTCTAATTAGAAAAGAAGCTAAGGTTGTTACTCTTATGATAGCTACTTTAGCTATTGATATAATATTTCTCGGTATTTTAGGGGCATATGCGGAAACATTAAGGACAATAGTTAGAAAATCAACAAAAAAATTCATATTTACCCCTCTAGATTTTGATTTTTTTCAATTTGATGGTATCCTGATAATTTCTAGCTTAATAATTGTAACTATTTTTATTACTTTATTTTACCTTTTACATAGAACTAAGTTTGGAATAGCAATGCGCGCCTCTATGGAAAATCCATCTCTTGCGGAAATTATGGGAATTAACGTTGAATATACTCGGATATTTTCATGGTTTCTCTCAGGATCTTTTGCAGCATTAGCTGGAAGTCTACTTCCTTTTCGCCAAGAAATCGTTCCACTCACAGGAACTGTTATTATTGTATCTATTTTTGCTGCTAGCATCGTAGGCGGTCTAGGAAGTATTTATGGCGCATTAGCTGGGGGATATATAATAGGAATATCTGAGTCTGCTATAACATTTTATCTCTCAGGATTTTTTGGTCCTGGGATATTAGTATACGGTAAAGTGATTTCACTTACGATACTTGTAACAACATTGATTCTTGCCCCAAAAGGAATTGTAGGTTTAAAGATATGGAGAAATAAAATATGGCCGTGGATTACTTAATATTAAACATTATAATTTGGTTTTCCATCTATTTGATAATAGCGTTAAGTCTTAATATTGAGTATGGGTATGCTGGAATACCAAATTTTGGACGGGCTATGGCGGTTTTAATTGGGGCCATTGCAGTTGGTGGCATTGTAAATAGAGTATTACTCCACATTCTAAGTATCGATGGGGAGATAATACAGTCAACTGGCATTTTAAAAAGCACCGTAAACTCAATGATTTCTCAAAATCCACTGCTCGGTATAGGCATCCTTGTTTTCTCTTTAGTAGTTGCAGGTTTAATCGGTGCTTTAGCTGGAGGATTGTTTATTATCCCAAGTGTAAAACTTCGAAATGATTACTTAGCAATCACTTTACTTGCAATAAGCGAAGTACTTTATCTAATCTCAAACTATAATAGATCCATAATAGGAGGTTATTACGGGGTAAATACTCCTGATATATTAGCTTGGGTTCCGGGTGAGCATCGTTTATTTGGATTCGCCATTCTAGGCCTCATTTTAGCTCTATTAGTATATTTATTCACTGAAAGACTTCTTACTTCCCCCTTTGGAAGGCTATTGAAAGCCATGAGAGAAAATGAGGATGTGGTTAAATCTTTTGGCAGGGACCCATTTAAGCTTAAAGTAAAAACGGTAGCCATAGGTTCAGGTGTGGCTGCGATGGCTGGTGCATTTTATTCTTTGTTAAGTTCAAATGTAATAGCATCAACGTTTTTTAGAGTTGAATGGACATTTTTCCCATTCCTCATGATTTTATTGGGTGGTAGCGGCAATAATAAAGGGGTAGTTTTAGGTGTTTTATCATTTGTAGTTGCTAAAGTATTATTGATAGTTTATAAATTTGAGATCAAAGATATTCTTAATTTACCATTTGAAGCAACATGGTTAGAATACATTTTATTTGGAAGTATCATGTTACTTATCCTTTATTATAAACCCCACGGATTGCTCGAAGAGAAACCTATTTTTACACCAGCTTTAAAGGAATTAAAGAAAAAAAATCAAAAAATCTAACATTCCTATTTAATCCTAGAACCATTTTTTACTTCACGTTCAGGTTTTAATAATACAACTTCCTTATTTTCTAATACAATTCCAAGAACTAAACATTCTGAAAGAAAATTCGCTATTTGCTTAGGTGGAAAATTCGTAACAGCTATAATCTGTTTATTCATTAAATTCTCTTTATTGTATAATCCTGTGATTTGAGCACTTGAGTTCTTGATTCCAAATATCCCAAAATCAATTTTCAATTTATAAGCTGGATTTCTAGCTTCAGGGAAATCTGCGACATCAATAATTTTTCCCACTCGTATCTCTACTTTTTCGAATTCTTCCCACTTTAGGTTGTTCATAATTATGATTAAATTTCAGGTTATGTTTGGATGTAACTACGGTTATTGGTTAGAGCTTGCTCGGCTTTTTGGAGTTCTCTCCCCAGGTACAACGCATGATCAATATCTTTAATTAGATTAAGGCTGAAAATGGTATCCGATATTTTTCTTGCGTTTTTACCATAAATTAAAAAATGGGGGGTATTTTTGTAATAATGGATACAATGAATCTGATCTTTGATAAATATTCTAAAATATCCTTCATCATTAATTTTGGTTACTTTATTATATCTGGCTTTAACATTCTTTATGTTTTCAATTATATTTTGGTCTAATTCATCTCTTTTTATCTTTTTTTCTTTATTTATTAGCAGATCAATCCCTAAATTCACTGGGATTGACTTTTTTATACCACAAATAAACATCATCTTCACTGCAGTAGAGAGCTCTTTTACACTGCCTACAGTCTTTCCACTCGCCTCAGTTGTAAAAATTAGATTGACATTACATTCCATCGCTATTGCTGAAAGCACAGCATTTATACCTGTTGAATCTGAGTCTAAGAGCTCTGTTGAATTACCAATTCCCATTAGGATAGGGGTAGTATGTTTCTCCGAATAGCCTTTATAAGCTGTTAATGAATTAAGGAGCCCCATCATGGGTGGCTGAAGCACAAGATCGGCTATAGGAGTGCTAAATCCCCTTTTTAGTGCTAATTTAATATTATTTTCCATTAATTTTTGTCTATCACTAGAATTCGAGGGTATGGTATTTTTTTTTGGAATTATTACGCTGGGAATAGTTATATTATTAAATTTCATTAAGAGATTATAATCAAAACTCAGAATCAAATCTATCCCATTTTTAATAGCACTTTTAATGTTTTCTTTCTCCATGGTGTCAATAGAGAGCGGAATATTTAATGGCCGTAGTAAATTTATTATTTCTTTTACTCGAATTGGATTATTATCGTCCATTCCAATATCGATAATATCTGCTCCTTCCCGAATATAGTATTTAGCTCGCTTTACTATATCTATATTTTTCATATCTCCAGCGTTAACGATCTCTGCAACTACCCTAATTGGAAAGTCCACCCCGACAGGAAGCTCACCAATTAAAAAATTTTCCGAAGATTTAAGCTTTGATCTTATGTATTTGCGAGAATTTACTTTGTCCAATTCCCCAAGGGCCCTATCTCTGAGTTCTGTTTTAAACAAAATGTCCGCAGGAATATCTTTGGACAATTTTATGCTATTAATATTTTCAAGAACATAAGGGATATCTGAAATATCTCTTGTTCCCTTAAATGTTTTGATTCCAAGAATTTTTTCAATAACATTTAAGTTTCCCTTAATGAGTCCTGGAACAAGGATAATATCTACGTTTTTGAGTATTTGATCAGTTAGATTTTTCAAAATGATTTTAGGCTTAATAAGAGACGCAACTTCTTCTGGAGTAACATAAACACTGCACTTAAATTTTTTTGTAACCTCTTTCACCTGAGTTTCAGCTAACTTTCCTGTAACCAGTAATACTTTCATCTTACATAATATTATTAATTCAAACAGAAATACTTTTATTTATGCTCAGTTCCAAATATAAAAAAAATATAGGTTCTTTGGTTTATCCAATTGCTAAATTCTTAATACGCTTACATTTAAGGCCAAATCATCTTACACTATTAGGATTTATCTCAAGTATTGGAGTAATGTTGTTTTTAGCAAATGGAAACTTGATATTGGCTTTTATATCTTTATTGTTATGTGGATTTTTTGATTTAATAGATGGTGCAGTAGCAAGAGTTTCTAACAACGTATCGAGGTTTGGTGGTTATCTAGATTCGATTACCGATAGATTCTCAGATGCCACTATACTCCTTGGTATAGCCCTGTATCTTGATGGATATCTTATCCTGATATTTATAGTTCTAGTTGGTAGCCTACTCGTAAGTTATGCACGATCAAGGGCCGAAATTTTTATTGATAAATGTGATGTTGGCATTGCTGAACGAGCAGAGCGGTTAATTATACTTATTATTGCAACTTTATTTGAAATAGTAGAAGTACTATCAGAAGGAACAGCGTTTATTATAGCTCTCATAATCCTTGGTTTTTTAACTTATATAACTGTTATTCAGAGGGTACTTTATACAAGAGCAAAGTTAGATAATTAAAGGGATTTCCCCATATATGGGCCTACTCTTTGATATCCTAATTTCCTATAGTACCGTCTTGTTCCGATGGCACTTGTAATTAGCAATTCTTTATACCCAGCTTCTGCAGTTATTTGCTCAGCTTTTGAAAGAAGTTCCATTCCAAAACCTTTATGCTGATTTTCTTTTTCATCCCTAATTCCCAATCTCATTGCTTGTCCGAGGACTCTTAATTCCCTAACTACTGCAGAATTCTGCATTTCACTTCTATGTGCATCTGAAGAAGGGAATCTAAGCCGAAGATATGCGATTAATAAATCATTTATTTCATCCTCAGCAGAGATGAAATACTCAATACCTTTAGAAGCTGGATACTTCTCTAATACAATTTTAGAATCTTTTTGATTTATACTTATATCTTTTAAAGTTCGATGCCCAATCTCTCTACACCTAATACATTTACATTCTTTTACTTTATTGTAAACTATCTCCCCAATATTTCCCTTATTTACTCCAGCTTCGACAAAATAATTAGGGATATCTCGCTGAATTCTCATGGTCCTAGTCCACTTTGGTAAAAGTTTTTTAATCTTCACTAAAAGTTTAATAACTTCATTATCGTCGTAGGGAATAAATTCTCCTTGCTTCCACATTTTATACAATTTAGTTCCTTTTATAACCAGAGTTGGATAAATTTTAAGAAAATCTGGTTTGAAATCTGGATTATTAAAAAGTTCTTTAAATTGCCACAAATCCTCCTCAGGTCTCGCAAATAGTCCCGGCATCATATGATATCCTACTTTAAGCCCTGCATCCCTAGCTACACGAGTCGAATGTATAACATCTCCAATTTTATGGCCTCTATTTACTTTTCTATATACTCCTTTTAGAATAGACTGGACCCCTAGTTCAATCCTAGTGACCCCTAATTTTAGAATCTGGTTGACATGAATTTCATGGCAGTAATCTGGTCGAGTTTCAAAAGTTATTCCAACATTTCTTACTTTTGATTTTTCGTTTTGCCTTTTCGCATCATTTAATGAAGTGGTTCTAATCTTTTTTATATTGCTAAAGTCATTCATAGCGTCTATACACTTCTTTACAAAAAAATCTTGATATTCAAATGACTGAGAGTTAAAAGTCCCCCCTAAAATAATTAATTCAATTTTATCTATATTATGCCCAATGCTCTCTAGTTGATTAAGCCTGTCTTGCACTTGGAGATAGGGATCAAAATTTAGTCTCTTTCCACGCAATGCTGCTGGTTCTCCCCCAGTATAACTCTTAGGAAATCCCTCACCTTGTGGACAGTATATACATTCTCCTGGACAGGGAGATTCTCTAGTCATCACAGCTACTATTGCAATTCCAGATATGGTTCGTACAGGTTTTTTTCGTAATAATGGTTTGAGGAATAATCTTTCATTAAAATCGGCAGACGCAAGAATCTGAGAATTAGTAGGAACTCGTGAAAGCCTATACTTCTTTGCTATTACTTTTTTAAGTGATGTTAGCTCCTCCCCCTTTTTTAGTAAGGATATAATCTCTTTAAGTGCTTCATCATTCATATTCAACTTTTAATTATCCTTGCTCCTTTATTACAGGCATTTGTAAAAATGACATCAGCCTTCTTTTCCGGAATATTCTTAAGTAATTTATCCTCATTTTTTGGAAAACAATAAATTAATGGACCAAAAGAACTGATCCCCGCTCCGTAAGAATAACTCTGAGCGATATCCAACATCTTTTTAGTCCATGGAAGCTGTAGTCCTAGTTCTACTTTTTTAAATCCAACAGTTTGGATTAAATTAATAGATTCCCCAAATACCTCAATGTCCTTTTCAACTATAGCAGGTAGTAATTTCATTAAGATCAAATGACTAAGTTTTTGAACTTCATCTAATGGCAACGGGCAATACTTCTTGAAAATTCTAACCTCTCTAGAACCAGAAAATAGTTTCCGTGTTTTTGGAATTATCAAACCAACCTTCCAATTTGGAAATTTTTTTCTAGTGATTATTGGTGGTGGAGGAGCCTTAGAGATAGACGTGGGATTAAATTCTTTTTTTATTTTTGTTGCGTGGCCCCCATCAAGTATGAAACCTCCTTGTTTGAATACTGCTACGCCAATTCCTGATGTTCCACCACGTCCAGTGATTTTAGCAATCTCATCTTTAGGTATCTTTTTGTAGATTTTAGATACTGCCATTCCCGTTGCGAGGGAAATTTGAGTACCAGATCCTAGCCCTATATGTTGAGGAAATGCCTCATCAATTCTGATATCTATTCCTTCCGTTTCTCCTATATGATCTAAAACCTTCTGTGCAGCAACAGCAATCCTCCCCTGCATTGGTCCTTTAACATTAATCTTTTTTCCTTTACTTGCACTCATTTGAATCCTGGGGCTCTCAAGAGCTAATCCAATACCTCCATCAATCCGTCCAATGGATGCGTTAAGATCAAGAAGAGTGATATGAATCCTAGATGGAGTAGTAATATCAATCATTAATTAGATAGAAGATAGCTAATTATAAAAATGTATTATTTAGTTCCTGAACAGTTCATGCGGAAATATTTCTGTAATATTAAGAAGAACTTTTTCTTGAAAAATTATATTATAATCTCTCTTTAACAGATTAGATTCTAGAGGAATCTTAAAGACTTTTGAAAGATCATTATCAGATTTGATCAGTTCAAATCCTTTTATCTCCCTCCGAGCCTCGATATTAAGTTTTTCCATAATGCTCCCAATAGGAGAATCTTTTTTTCTAATATCTTCCCTGAATTTATGAGGGAGTCTGTCATTGGGCGCATAGGATATAGCACGAATTAATACTTTATTATGATTTTTTAAATTGACAACTCTATAGTTAACTTCTGATCCAACTTCTATTTTAAGCTTATAACTGATTTTCAAATTTGCCTTAATAGTATCTTGAATAATGGTCTCAATTGTAACTGGTTCCCCGGAAATAGCCTCTAAAATTCGAGTAATTGAACCATCTGTTGTTAATAGAATTTTTTGTACAGTTGAAAGTGATATTTTTTTCTCAAAGTTGTTTAGAGATTTCATCAAATCGCTATCCCAATCATTTCCTTGAAATCTTGGTATCCCTCTTCTTTCATGAAAACTTTAATCTCTTCTGTAATCTTCTTGAATATTGAAACACCTCTAGAATAAACACCCGTACCAATTTGCACAGCACTTGCTCCTGCCATAAAATATTCAACCGCATCCTCGCCTGTAGTAATGCCACCACACCCAATTATTGGAGTATTAACCTCCTTCGCAATTTCATATACACACCTAACTCCTATGGGCTTTAAACAGGGGCCGCTTAATCCTCCTGTTTTGTTACCCAATACGGGCTTTCCAATCCGAGTATCAATCTTCATAGCACTAATTGTGTTTATTGCAGTTATTCCATCTACCTTTGCTTCTTCGCATGCCTTTGCTATATCCACAATATCTTTTACATTAGGAGTAAGTTTAGCTATAACAGGTATATGCAATTTCTTTTTAACTTTACTGGCAACTTCAAAGCTTAAATCGGGACTGTGCCCGAATTTAACTCCAGCATTATCAACGTTTGGACAGGAGAAATTTAACTCTACTGCATTTACGCCAAATTTTTCTAAACCTTTTGCTACCTCTATGAATTCATCAACAGTATACCCATAGACGCTGCCAAAAATTGGGATATTTCCCTTTTTTGCAATTTTAATCTCTTCTTCATAAGCTCTATATCCTGGGTTTGCAAGGCCTATTGCATTAATAAGGCCATCTTCAAGTTCAACTATGGATGGATTATTATGTCCTTCTCGTGCTTTAACACCTAGGGATTTAGTTGTCAGAGCTCCTGCCCCATAGTTAGCTACTCTCTTTAGTGTTCCTCCAGTAGAACCCAATATACCTGAAGCGAGTATAGTTGGATTTTTTAGTTTTATTCCAAAAATTTCTGAACTAAGCATTAATTCACCAAAAAGGGATTGACAACAAAGGTTTAAATCTTTTTCTTACATTATTTCTATAGAATGAACGCTTATTTAACAATTAATATCCTCGGGGTATTTGCATTTGATGAGAAAAATAGGATGATTTCAAAGTCTTTATTCAAGAATAACTCAGAGGATATTATTTTAAAATTGAAAGAGTTGGAGCATATTCATATGAAAGAAATTAAAAAGAGTGTTTCTGACTTAAAAGGGTATGATCTAGTTATCGAAAAATTAGATAAAATTCAAAAATTTAAAATGGAAGATCCAGAACATGATATGACTTTTTTAGTGGAAAATTTGGATGTCATATTAGATAATATTAATTGTTCTAGAGAGAGTTATAATAAACTTCTGCATGAAGTGTGCCTTAAAAAAGGAGAACTGGATCTCCAAGAACATTCATCCCGAAAAGACAAAGATCTAATTCAAGCAATTACCGCTATTCAACAACTCGATGAAATATTGAATATGCTCATTGAAAGGGCAAGAGAATGGCGGGCTTTAGATTCTTTGTTTTTTGAAGATACTACGGTTGAATCTAAAAAACTTTTTGAGAATATATTGCAGGATGATAATTCGATTTTAAAAGATTTTTCAATAGCTACTTTAAAATTGCAAAAATATCGTAATAATCTAGAAGAAGAAATAAATGAACTAATGGAACTAATTGCACCTAATATAACGGCCCTAACAGGCTCCTTATTAGGAGCTAGGCTTATAGCACTTGCCAAAGGCATAGAAAATCTTGCTTTAATGCCTGGGAGTCGGATACAACTATTGGGTTCTAAGAAAGCTTTCTTTAAGAATAAAAAAAATAAACTGCTTCCACCTAAACATGGTGCTATCTATCAACATCCTTTAATTAAGGGAGCACCATGGTGGCAAAGGGGTAAAATATCCCGGAGTTTAGGAAGTAAGATAGCACTAGCAAGTAAGATTGACTTTTTCTCGAAGAAGTACATAGGAGATAAGTTGAATGAAGATTTCAATAATAGAGTTGAAAAAATCCATCAACAATATCCTAATGCACCCAAGAAAATGAGGATAATTCGTAGAAATAAAAGATGAATATCAATACAAAATTTAAAGGGATATATGTTATTGGAAATAGCATAGCTACGAAGAATTTGGTTCCAGGAAATACAGTATATGGAGAAAAGCTTGTAAATGAAGAAGGAATAGAATATCGACTCTGGAATCCTAGGAGGAGTAAGCTTGGAGCTGCAATTCTAAAAGGTTTAAAAAATATTCCATTTAAAAACAATTCAAAGATTTTGTACTTAGGTGCTTCATCAGGTACAACTGTAAGTCACATTTCAGATTTTGCACCCTCAGGAATGATTTTTTGTATTGAATTTTCTCCTAGGACTTTTTTAAAACTTCTTTATCTCAGCAATCAAAGAAAAAATATGTATCCATTTCTCTGTGATGCAAATAAGCCTAGAACATACCAATTTTATATGGAAAAATGTGATATTATTTATCAAGATCTCGCCCAACCAAATCAAACTGAGATCCTTTGTAAAAATTCTGAATATTTTTTGAAAAAATCTGGCCATATAGCAATTGCAATAAAAGCCAGAAGTATAAACGTAGCAAAAAATCCCCAGAAAATATTCAAAGAAGAGATAAAGAAGATAAAGAATTATGGTTTTAATATACTAGAAACTGTCAATCTTCATCCATACGAAAGAGACCATATTTTAGTAATTGCAAAAAAAATGTAATTAATCCAAAATTTCACAGAAAAAGTTATTTAACACCTAAACTGAATTACTTTCATGGAAACGGGCCTTTCACTTCTCATCCTTTTTGCTATATTAGGGGGTGGTATCCGGATTATTGATAGAGGATATGACGACCTTGATATAGATAAGAGGGTAGCCTTATTACTAGCTCCAGGATTAATATGTCTCTGGATTTATTTATCTCTTGAGAGTGCGATGTCTGCAACCATCCTTGGATCAATTCTCTTAAGCTCTTTATTATCAGGAAAAATAGATAATTTTCCTTTCAAACTTTCAACTTTAGTTATTATTTTAGCATTTTTATTATTTGGATTTGAAATGATGATTTTTCCACTTATTTTTCTTACTTTTCTTGGATATTTTGATGAGATTGCTAATGGATATGTTGATAATCGGGACATAAACGGATGGAAAGCATTTATTTTTAATCATAGATTTGGAATGAAATGTGGAGTGGCTTTACTTTACGCCATTTCTATTTTAGATCTTACTCACTTATTCGTCTTATATTCATTTGATTTGGCATATGAGTCTGCAACTGCAAATAGGATGAAGCATTATAAATCCACCTTCAATAAAGTGTTGAGGGGGTTAAATAATTAGTTACTCTGCATTCTTTGATTTAGAAGGCCCTTTATCTCCTCAGGATAATGCTTATGAAGTGCTTGGTTTAGCAAAAAATGGACATAGGATATTTGAAGTTCTTAGTAGATATGATGACATTTTAACCCTGGAAGGTAGGGAAAATTATGAACCAGGAGATACACTGAAATTAATAGTTCCATTTCTTATTTATCATGGGATTACTGAAGAAGATATAAAAAAAGTTTCAAGTAAAGCTAAGATAGTTGGATATGCAGCCGAAATAATTGATGAATTAAAAAAAATGGGTTGGAATGTTAGGATAATCTCAACTAGTTATCAACAACATGCATATTATATAGGAAATATTGTGGGAGTGAGAAAAGAAGATATTGCGTGCACATATTTTCCGCTAGATACATACAATTCAAAAATCAGCAATAACGATTTAGCAATTGTCGAGAAACTTGAAGACGAAATTATTAAAGATTTCCATAAATTTGATGAATCCCAGATGCAAAAACGTCTCGATGAATTCTTTTATAACGAACTTATTGACATTCCACTTGGAAAAATCTTTAAAGAAATTAAAGTTATTGGAGGGCAACGGAAGGTAGATTCATTACTAGATTTCATCCGCATCGATGAAACAAAGATTGCTAAATCCATTGCTATTGGAGATAGTATTACTGATTATAAGATGCTTAAAACTGTTAGAAATAAAAGAGGACTAGCTATCACTTTTAATGGAAATGAATTTTCTATACCCTATGCAAATATCGGAGTAGCTTCAGAAGATTTGCGCCCAATTTTAACTTTTGCTAAAGCATTTGCTAAGGGAAATAGACGGGAAGTTATTGAATTGGCCAAAAAAATGGAAAAACAAGACTCTACAATTTCTTATTTAGAAAATGCAGATAAAAAAAAGTTAGATGAAACTATAAAGATTCATGAACTTTACAGAAAGAAGATTAGGGGTGCTGCTGGTAATTTAGGATGAAATCGCAAATAAGTGGGAGGATATCTAAAAGAGAAAAAGAAACAATTAGAGCTCTTGTTAATAAAAAGAGTTTTTCAAGTCTTTCTGAATTCTATAGAATAGCCATATCACGTTTTCTTCAAGATATCGAAGCTTATGAAAAAAAGGGATTATTGAAAAAAAAAGCGCTTATAGATAATTTAAAACGAGATGGAAAAAGAAATGCTGAAAATGATATGGAAGATCTTATCCAATTTATAGATGATGTTTACTGAGAGTCAGTGTTGGCACCAATTATTGTTTTGGTAGATTTGACACCTTCAATCTCTCGAATATGATCAACAATATAATTAACTTGTCTTAATGTCTCAACGTCTATAATCAGCATAAAATCGTACTCTCCAAAAAGTTCGATAATTGTTCTTACGCCTTCAAACATTGAGAGTTTTCTTCTCACCTTTACTTCATGACTTAAAACTGTATTAACGAAACTAACTGCAACTACCATCTTAATTACTCCAATTTTTTTCTAAGAATCCTCCAATGCGTGCTGAATCTATCGGTCCAACTAGTATCTCCAATCCCGTAGCATCTTCAATCTCACCACTAAGACGAGCAATACGACCGGGGATTATTAGTTTCCTGTGATCTATACGATCAATAATATTCGATTCTTCAAAAATCTCATTTATTCCGCTTGCAGTCAATTTTCCCCCTGCAATTGCCACCTCAACGGCTAGTCCATCGGTATCGACAACAAGTACATAACAGGGTATCTTGGCAGATTCTAAATCACTGGCGACAGTATAATACGTTAATGCAAAATTGGAAGTTACTAAAACAGGTGAATTTTTGTTAGGTTTTTCTATCTCTCTAATTCCAGCGTCCACACTAATTGGGACCCTCGGATCAGTATATATATTCTGTCTTAAAGTTAAAAGTGGTAGCAATGCCCAAGTCTCTAGAGAATGTAATATAAGAAGGTCGCAGTACCGTAATAATTGAGTACTAGCTAGTGTAGCTTCGAGCTTACTTGCTTTAATCTCATCCTTCTCTTGCATCCAGGCAACCATAGGCACTCCTAATATAGGAAATCCAAGATTTTTTATACCATCCTCAATTGCTAATCGCCTCATCATTGCCAGATTTTCAGTCATCTTATAAAATTTTTTACCTTGAGGATATGTCCCAATATCAAGAACAATTTTCTCAACCCCATTATTAGTTAGATTCTGAACGAGCTCAACTAATTCTTGAGGATTTCCGGGAGATGATGCAACAACTGGACAATCATATTTCAAGGCTAAATTTACAATGGATTCCCAATTTTCTTTATTAGCAGCATAAATAAGTGGTTTTTTATCAGCAGATATCTCAAGACCAACCTCAAGGATCTCAGGATTATATGAACATAAGATTAGTGGTAGATCACAGTTTTCAACGACATTCAATACAATTTCTCCAAATTTTGTAGGATCATTTGTTGTGGATCTAATTGCAATTCCGTCTAAATTCAATTTTTCACCGATTCTTGTTACAGTGAACTCTTGTATTTTTTTTACCTTCTCTTGAATTGCACCATTTTCCATTCCATCATCTATGTCAATAAAAATCGCTGTAGGATTAAAGTATGTTAGATCATGTCGGTACATCACTTCTTCTCCACCTACTACTACCTGTCTATCTCCATTTCCGATTTTTATTTCTTTGATAGGCGGAGTAAGAATCTCAAAAAGTGAATCTCTTTTTTCACTATATTTATCCTCTTTCATTAGAGGGGCACAATCTTCAATATTGTGTGATCGCTCAATCAGAGTTGATGCAAAGGCCATACAAGAACTCTCTTGACATTCCCGACAGTTTGTTCCGGGAAGATGCTTATAAAGTTGGAGAGGTGAAATCTTATTCATTCAAATACTCCCTACCCAATCTTGATAATCTACTTCCGGACCTTCCAAATCTTCTGTTGCTGCTTCTATAATCCCCTTAACTATTTTAACAGAATTTGGATGAAGCATCATCATTCCATCTGCACCTGCATTAATAACTGTAAGGGCTGTGAAAATCTCCCAAAGTAGGCCACGATGTTCTCGAGCACCCCAATTTGGTTCATTCATCCAGGCCTCCCTTGCAGCCCATGCATTAGTCACTCCACAAAATATAGGATTTTGAAGTACTGTCTCCCCCTTCAATGCATTCTGTTTCAATCGTTCAATTATCGAATATGTATAATCTAACCCATAACCTAATGCCCCTGTTGTTGGATCTTGTACAAGTTGATTTTTCGGAAGCCCTTCTTCCACAAGTAACCTATTAAGAGACTGTTGATCAGTAATATTCATTGAGGTAAATGCAAGTACATTGTGTTTATATTTCTTTGCAACATCTACAATTTTCTTGAAATCAAGATCAAGGTTAGCACTTGCTAAAAGAAGCATCTCTCCTTCTGCAGCTGCTGCAACTTTCTCGAATAATAATGGGTCTTTTTCAGGGTTGCCACTTCCTCCCACAACCAAAGGAACCTTTACAGCCTGAAGTACATCCTCAACGGTACTAGCGGCCTCTTTAGGAGAAGTATCCTTTACTCTTGGATCCGTAGATACCAAATGCAGAGTAACAAGTTCAGTTCCAAGTTTCACAGCCTCTTTAGCCCAACTAGCAGGGTCGTCCCAAATATCTCCCCATTGTTCCCTGAGAGTCTTTGGAAAACTTGACATTTCCATATCAAAAACGTCAAAAGAGATAACGGGGGGGTTTTTATAACCTCCTTCAAATCTATAAAGAGTTGTTTGACCACCAAGTTTTACGACTTTTCGTCTAGTTCCTCCATCAGCCTTAGTCGCACCTAAAGTTATTTCAGCAACGTTTCCTTTATATTCCTGTATAGGTGGAGAAAATTTGTAAACATCCTCCTTTATACCGGCGGGTTTTGTAGGTGTAGCTATTACTGGATTTATTTGTGGCTGACTAAATGTTGAAAGTAATTTATCAATCTCTAAAACAATGTCACCATCAATGCTTACTTTTTCTAACTCAATTTCTTCAGCATCAACAATATCTTTTAAGAGTTCTTCAATGTTCACTTCCGTTTCTCCTTTCTTGTTATAATGATTTTCTCAGCATAAATCTTGGCATTTTTAAATACAACCGTAACCTTCCCTCCAGAGAATGGTAAACCTTGAATTGGCATTTTTAACTCTGAAGCTTCTGCCACTGGTTGTTCTGCTACAGGTTGATCTGTGGTCGTAGATTCTGTTTCATCTACTTGTGTATCTGTACCGTTTCCATTCCATCTTTCTACTACCGGATGATCACATTTTTTTAGAAAATCCTGTAGGCTTTCTAAATCAGTTGAATCTTCCTCGGTTGCTATTTTATCATTTATCTTTTCTGGAATTGAATCTGCTACTTTTTCCTTTAAAGCCTTTGGAATCCAGACGATACGGTCCCATCCTCCATCGGCTTGAAGCATCTTTGGAGATCTTAAATATTCTATTGCCATTCCTACAAATCCATCACTTTGAACTCCCCCACCAACTTGGCCTGCCATGGTTGAAAAAGGTATACCGAAGGGGGTTGTTCCTCTGTGATCACGATGGACCACTCCAATTCCATCAACTTCAGGTATGTAGAAACCAATTGCTTCAAAACATCCACAGCTTGTATGTGGGTTATCGAAAATACTATGGAGATATACTGTTTTTACTGTTCCTCCTGATCTCTCATCAGTTACTTCATCTGGTCCAGAATACTGTCCTTTGACTTCGTCCAATAGTTCTCCCTTTGGTATCTCAAATATTGGTCCTTTGGGATCTATTTTAGTTGCGGCTTTTCCTTCAAACCAGGATATGGACCCACAGCTAGAAGTTCTACTTGGTGTTATTGTACATAAATGACGAGGGGCAAAACTTTGGCATAGTGCACAGCCATAAAAAACATCTACATCTTCATCTTTTAACCCTCTCAAGCGGGAATCTCGTCTTTCATAAACTTTTCTAGCATCCTCTCTAAATTTAGTAACCTTTTCATGGTCTGTATAAAGTGTAACTTGCATTTTAGATATCATTGACCATTCGGCTTTAAATAAGTCGATCAGAGCCTTACCCACATGTTTTAAGCTTAGACCCTTTTTAACAGCATCTTTGCTTACTCTACACCAGATTATATCGCGAGAATTCAAGTGCATATATCCTTGAATAAAATTTGAAAGTTCATGAACTCTACGTTCAAATACTCCCTCTATATCTTCTTCCATGTCCTTGCCGGCTACATTAATACGAACCCCAAAGGGGTAAACTTTGCCTTCTTCCATACCCTTAAAATCAAGTCCTTCTAATTTAACAAGTCCATCCTTAATTTCTTTCGCTGGAGCTACTTGTACCAATTCAGCTCCAAAACTTTTAGGTCCAGCAAGATCAACGTAATTTTGACCTTTCCTAATTCTTTCCCCCTCATATATTAGACCAACATCCACCGGAATCTTAGAAACCATCCTGTGATTTCACCTCACGCTTTTTTTTATTTTTTTTCATTAAGTTTAAAAATTTATATAATCTTTTTGCATGTTCATAGTTGATTCACTGTTTCTTTTTAGTAGCCTTAATAGTTTAACGTAAGAAAATTTTGATATATAGATGCTCTATTTAGGGTTTTTTATTGTAAACAACGTGATACATCCTATATGTGTGATAATGGGGCCACCCGGATTCGAACCGGGGTCCATGGCTCTTTCGCTTGCTTTAACAAGTCCCAAAGCCACGAGGATGAACCAGGCTACCCTATGGCCCCTTCTTTTCATCTGTTGTAGATATTTTAACGACTGTTTTAACATTTCCTCTTGGATTAAATTCAGCTATAACTTCAATATAGCGTGGTTTTAAGAGTTTCTTTAGATCGCCATAAATCTTATTTGTAGCAGCTTCGTGCATTAAGTATTGGTCTCTAAAACGATTTAAATAAAGCTTTAGGGACTTTAGTTCTACCACGTACTTATCGGGAGTGTAAATTATCTTTATTGTTGCAAAATCAGGGTATCCAGAGTTAGGGCAAAGACAAGTAAACTCAGGGAAAACAATCTCAATACAATAATCTCTACCTGGAGTTGGATTGTCCCAAACTTGCAGCTCTGATTTTTTTATTTCTACTTCTCCATACTTCATGTCTTCACCTTTAGGCTATTAAATAAAAATATTTCCTTTCAGATAAATCCAAATTAGAGTGATTACTAAAAAGATAGATACACCTATGATTAATGCGTTATTTAAACCCCACTTTGGAGTCAAATAAATTATAATTAGTACATACGGTACCCAAGCTATGAAAGTACATAAAAGTGCAGATTTTGCACTCTCAATAACAGCTGCATTTCCAACATTACGCCCTATTAATAAAAATGATAGTAATGTATAACTAGGGAATATTAATGCAATACCAGAAAGTAATGGATAACCTTGTTTTGCAAGGAAGACTGTAAGACTAACAATGGATCCTCCTATTAAAAAATAAAGAAAATAATCCAAAATCATGTTATATCCTTCTTAGTTTATTATGTATACTTTGTCTATTTTAATTGACATATTATGAATGTATAAGGAGAGGATGATAACTAAAGATATTTATTTATAAACTTTTAGGCTACCTAACTTTATGGATAGAGCTATTTTTAATTACTTTTTACCAAATGAACGTATTTCTCAAAATCCTCCCTCACCTCGTGACTCATCTAGACTTATGGTTTTGAAAAACAAGCATTATGAACATAGAAATTTTTATGATTTTAAAGACTACCTAAAGAAAGGAGATGTACTTGTTCTAAATAATACCAAGGTATTCCCTGCTAGATTGTTGGGTAAGAAAAACACTGGCGGAAAGGTAGAAATAACTCTTCTAAAAGATATAGGAGATGGAATCTGGTCGTGTCTGCCTAAAGGAGGACCTTTCGGGGTAAAAACAAAGATCTATTTTAAGGATAATATAAGTGGTTCATTAATAAGGGAAAATGAAGGCTTTATTATATCATTCTTTGGGCAGAAGGATGTAGCACACATTATCCGTAGTTTAGGCCAAACGCCACTTCCTCCCTACGTTAAGTGTAGTATCCCCATAGAGAAATATCAGACAGTATTTGCAAAACATTCTGCATCAGTAGCTGCTCCAACAGCTGGTCTACATTTTACAGAATTATTACTAAACGATCTGGAAAATAAAGGAGTTAAACTTGCTTTTGTTACTCTTCATATTGGCCTAGGAACATTTTCACCAGTTAAATCAATGAACATTGAAAATCATAAGATGGAACCTGAATATTTTGAAGTTAGTGAAGAATGTTGTAATATAATAAAGAAGGGTAAAAGGATAATCGTTGTAGGCACAACAACTATCAAAGCCCTGGAAAGTGCAAGTAATGAAAATGGTGTTTATCCTTGCCATGGGTGGTCAAATCTTTTTATTTATCCACCTTACAAATTTAAGGTAGAAAGTGATGCATTATTAACCAATTTTCACCTTCCAATGTCAACACTTCTAATGCTTGTAAGTGCCTATAAAGGCAGGGAAGAAATTCTTAAAGCTTATAAGAAAGCAGTGACAATGGAATATAATTTTTATAGTTTTGGAGATGCTATGCTGATATTTCGTGAGGATTATGTTTGATTTAAAAAGTAATGATAAAAATGCTAGACTAGGAGTATTATATACCCCTAATGGAAAGATGGATACTCCTGCATTTATGCCAGTTGCAACCAAGGGATGTGTTAAGTCTCTAAGTTCTGATCAAGTGATTAGCACATATACTCAAGGATTAATCTGTAATGCTTTTTTGCTCTACCTTAAACCGGGAGTTGAAGTTATTAGTGATGCAGGAGGGATTCATGATTTTATGAATTGGAAAAGAACTTTGTTTACAGATAGCGGTGGGTTCCAAATGCTAAAAAAAGAGTTTCTTATAAGTGTAGATAAAGATGGCATTTTATTTCGTTCTCCCTTTGATAATAGTAGTCACCTAATGACTCCTCAAAAATGTATGGAGATCCAAGGAGCCTTAGGAAGCGATATTGCTATGGTACTGGATGATGTTCCTAGATTTAACTCTAGTTATGACCGTGCACTAACTTCAATACGGCATACTATAGAATGGGCGAAATTATGTAAGGAACATAAGATTGATAATCAACAGCTTTTTTCAATTATACAGGGAGGTTTATTCACCAAGCTAAGAGAGAAATGTACAGAAAAATTAGTGGATATTGGATTTGATGGATATGGAATTGGCGGTTTAAGTATAGGGGAGCCTAAAAAAATGATGTATAAAACTATTAAAGACACTACTCCTTTACTCCCTGAAAAAAGTCCAAGATATCTTATGGGAGTTGGCTCGCCAATGGAACTTTTGGAGGCAATATCTTTAGGTATTGATATTTTTGATAGTGCCTTCCCAACAAGAAATGCCCGACATAATACAGCATATACCAAAAAGGGAAAACTTAATTTAACAAGAGGAAAGTTTAGAATCGATTTTGCTCCATTGGAGGATAGATGTAAATGCCTAGCTTGTAAATATTATACCAGAGCATATATACATCATCTATTCAAAGTTCATGAACAACTTGGGATGAACCTTGTAACTATACATAATATTTATTTTATTCAGAAGATACTAAGAGAAAGTAGAGATGCGATTAAAAGAGATGAATTTTCTGACTACAAAAATAGTTTTAAAGGGTATTATTAAAGTTTGAGGTAGGTGTTACGAAATGTGGTTACAAATCAGGATGTATATCCTACTGGGTCTAATGTTCTCTATTGTTTATGGAATTGTAGTTGTTGCATCAAGCATGATGGGGATTGGAGGTTTTTCCTTTTATATTATTTTTGCAATATTCCTAATTACTGTGCAATATATGATAGGTCCAAAGATGGTAGAAATGAGTATGAAAGTCCGTTATGTAACAGAGACTGAATATCCTGATATTCATCGAATGGTATCTGATCTTTCCTTAAAGGCAGGTATACCAAAACCAAAAATAGGAATTTCGAAATTACCACTACCGAATGCATTTGCATTTGGACGCTGGAAGAATGATGGTAGAGTTTGCCTAACTGAACAGATTATCCAATTACTCGATAACGAAGAACTTCAAGCAGTTATCGGTCATGAGATATGTCATCTGAAACATAGGGATGTAACAGTGATAACAATGCTATCTGTAATTCCTATGGCCCTTTGGTATATGGCCTGGAGCTTAATGTGGAGTGGAGGTAGAAGAGGTAATACTGTAGCCCTAGGGTTAGCAGCCTTTCTCTTATATTTTATTACTAATCTAATTGTCCTTTATGGATCAAGAATTCGAGAATATTATGCAGATCAAGGAAGTATAAAACTTGGTAACCCTCCTCATGCATTAGCTAGTGCATTATACAAGCTAGTTTACAGTAGTGCAAAAGTTAATAAGAAATCTTTAAAGCAAATGGAAGGATATAAAGCCTTTTTTGTTAATGATCCATCGAGAGCACACAATGAAATCAGAGAACTGAAAGATATTGATACAGACCTCAGCGGTTCAATAGAACAAGGCGAGTTATTAGCTTTACGCGCTAAAGAAATGAAAATAAGTACTGGGGATAAGTTTATGGAAGCATTAAGCACTCATCCCAATATGATAAAACGCATCAAGCAGCTTTCCCTTTATAAGTAACTAAGTTGGTGCATAAAAACATCTTTTAGGAGAATTAACTTTCCCTTTTTCTTTCAACCCTTTGATAGCCTTTGAAACTTCTTTACTATCTAAATTAGTTGCTTTTGCAACGTCACCAGGTCTTACAGGCTTTCCTGCTTTTTTCATAGCGTCAAGAACAATTTCTTCAGATTCCATTTTTTCACCTCGTTTTTATAATTATTTGTAATATTTTTAGTATAAATATTAGGACCTTAAATAAATTTTGAGCCTTTAATATTGTTTGCTAAAGAAAATTAGTTAGGGAATATGCCAATTTTACAGTCTCAATACATGATTTATTCTAGATTAGTGCTATTTCCAAAATATTGCTTAATTGCGTATTTTATATATTTTCTATAGTCTATACAATTTATTTTGAATAAATATATATACATTCAATTAGATTTTGCATAATTATTGAAAGGTACGTATAAGTTGAAAAAAACAATGGGCGATTATAAAATTAATATAATATTATTATTAGTCATATCTGGAATTATTGGTTGCTTAGGAGGGGAGAAAATTAGCACAGATTCAGACCAGGTTGAAGTTGTATCTGGATATGTCAAAGTTGATGGATCTAGCACCGTGTATCCTATTACCGAGGCTATTGCCGAAGAGTTTCAAATTTTACATAAAAAAGTAAGAGTAACTGTTGGAATAAGTGGTACTGGTGGGGGTTTTAAAAAATTCTGTAACGGAGAAACGGACATAAATGATGCATCAAGACCTATTAAGCAAAAAGAAATTGATTTATGCAAAAAAAATGGGATTGAAGCTATAGAAATACCTATTGCATTTGATGGACTTAGTATCGTGGTAAACCCAGAAAATGACTGGGTAACTGAAGGTATTACAGCTAGAGAATTGAAATCTATATGGAACCCAGATAGTACCGTAATCGAATGGAGTGATATTAGACCCGAGTGGCCAAATAAGAAGATATTTCTAGTTGGCCCAGACCCAGATTCTGGAACTTTTGACTATTTCACGAATGCTATAAATGGTGAAGAACACTCCAGTAGATCTGATTACACCGCTAGTGCAGATGATAACGTATTGGTTCAAGCTATTTCAGGGGAGAAATATTCCTTAGGTTACTTTGGTTATGCCTATTATTCAGAAAACAAAGGGAAGCTAAAACTTGTTGCTATAAATGATGAAAACGACGAAAACGGAAAAGGATTCATAAAACCGGATCCTATATCGATTGGGAAAGGGACATATCAGCCTCTCTCACGCCCTATTTTTATTTACGTCAACAAGAATTCTGCGGACAGACCTGAGATAGCAAAGTTCATAAATTTTTCTCTAACCGAAGGTGGAGGATTAGCCAGTGAAGTAGGGTATATCCCACTGCCTGATAATGTATACAATCTGGGGCTTAAGCGATTTGAAGACCGCAATGTGGATAGTTTATTCACAGATAACTCAAAAGTAGGAGTAAATATTGAGACTCTTATGACTAGCAATTAGATAATGGAAAAAAATGGGAACAACAGCGAAATCATTCAGTCACAAATACAATTGGATAAAAGAGATAATAATAGAAAAGCTGTTTCTCCTTTGTGCATTACTATCTATTTTAACAACTTTCGGAATAATCTTGATACTTTTAACTGAGACTATAGGTTTCTTCCAAGAAGTATCTTTAATAAAATTTTTAATAGGGACAAGATGGTCTCCACTTCTAGTACCAAAATCTTTTGGAATACTCCCACTCATAAATGGCACTCTAATAATAACCGTTGGAGCTGCAGTAGTAGCCTTACCTTTGGGATTAGCTAGCGCGATATACCTTAGCGAATATTCAAGTCCAAATGTAAGAAAAATCATTAAACCTATTTTAGAGATACTTGCAGGGATTCCAACTGTTGTTTACGGTTATTTTGCTCTCATGTTCATTACACCGATTATTCAGGATCTTTTTCCGAATGCAAATATATTCAATGCTGCAAGTGCAAGTATAGTTGTAGGAATAATGATCTTACCTATGGTGGCAAGTTTATGTGAAGATGCGATGCGGGGAGTTCCTCAGAGCCTTCGGGAAGGAGCTTACGCCCTTGGATCTACACCCTTAGAGGTATGTACAAAAGTTGTAGTTCCAGCATCTTTATCAGGAGTTCTTGCTAGTTTCATCTTAGCAATTTCAAGAGCTATAGGTGAGACTATGGCTGTTACAATAGCTGCAGGAATGACTCCTAAAATCACTCTCAATCCCCTTGAAAGTGTACAAACAATGACCGCGTATATTGTGCAAGTTAGTTTAGGAGATACACCCC
>MDTC01036201.1_pt1 | contig 33248 bp, 34 predicted proteins | sample 811181 | NCBI WGS metagenome assembly MDTC01 (sample SAMN05326644, study PRJNA326480) | marine metagenome | isolation source: seawater | place: Pacific Ocean: North | collected 2011
TCTGTGTAGTTTACATTATATTGCCAATTGTAATTTTTATAATGTAACCAATTATGTTCAGGAAAATTTTTATTATTAGACTTTATAATATTTTCATCTATATCTAAACCGGTATAATTTTTATAGTTTCTTTCACCCAAAAGAAAATTACCTTGATTGCAACCAAAATCAAGTACAGATTTATTATTAAAATCAACTATTTTATCAAAGTATTGTTTTACGTTATATGTCAAATACATCTTTATACTTTACAAATACCTCATTATAAGGTAAATTTATACTTGCTTGTATATTATATCTATAAAATTTATCGTTAAACACCGCATGTGTTGCCTTAGTATTCCATATCCATACTGTTGGATTATCATTAGGTGGAATACCATATTCAAAATTATCCCAATATATTTCTAAAGGTTTATAATCCTCATTTCTTGGCAATAGAGGCAAATATATACTAGTTCCTCTAACAGGATCTTTATGAGGATATACACTTTCATATGGTCTATTTCTTAAAACTAGGTATTTGTCAATATCTTCTTGAAAAACTGCAAATTTTTCTTTAAGTTTATCAGTAGCTGCACATGTAGGCCAAAAACAAATATTTAACACTGCATGTACATCTTCATATTCTAAATTTTGCACTATTTCTGATAGTTCATTCCATAAGTCCTGTTCAATAGTAATATTAGTAGGGCACAAAGCATTTTCTTTAAGACTACTAGGCCAATTTTTTACATCACAGTCTAGCCACATACGTCTGTCAGGACGAGGTTTGTGTATTACTTTTTCTTCCTCTGACAGAACTAAATCATTTTGAATAAAGTTAGGTTTTTCCATTTGACTCCAGTACTCCAAATTTTATCAATGTTTCTAAAATAAAACCTGTATGATCAAATTTGTGATATCTTACTGTTAGTCCGTCATGGTGTCCTTTGTGGTATCCTTCTCCTGCAACAAATAAATTGATCCATGGAACATTTTTTACTTGATTATTGTAATGTGTAATTGCATTAACCATACCAAATCCAATTGGTGCAATAATAGCAGGAAAAACTATAAAACCAACAAAGAAATAAGGACTTATGATTATACTTACAATAGCACTAACTAACCATATCTTTCCCCAATGGTTGTGAAAGAATACCATACGTGGATTTTGATAAAGATCTTTAACATATTTAGGAGCTATATTTTGTATTGTCCATAAACTAAAAAATACTTTCCAAAAACCTTTTGTATTTGGGCTGTGAGGATCTAAATCAGTGTCACTATGATGGTGATGCATACGATGTGCAGCAATCCACCCTATTGGGCTTCTGCTTCCAGCTAACACACTCATGTATAATGTTACAACTTCAAACAAAGGTCCTGCCTTAAAGGCTTTATGCGCCCAGTACCTGTGTAAACCTACACTAATACCAATGTGTGCAATAATTTGATACCAAATTAGTCCAAATATTAGGGTTTCAAGCATTTAATTGTTTGTACCTTTCATAAAGTTGTTTATAATTTTTTACCCGTCCTTTATTGTTTTCAAAATTTGCCAGACTTGTTTTATTATAAAGTTTATCAAAATTATAACATATATCGATACGCCAGTCAAGCATATTTTCTTTAGTAGGCTTCATGCGTTCAAAATATTTATCAACAAGGTTAATGTCTATATTCGAAGGTATGTCTTCTTTACAAAAATCTATGCTTCCAGTAGCCATAGTAATTATAGAACTTAAAAATATATGCTCCTCATTCCTATCAATATGCACAATTTTGTAATTTTCTTCGATATGTTTCTTATATTCTTGTTTTAACAAATGAACTGTGTGCCAATGTGCATGTAATATCCAATCATTTTCAGTCAATTCTTCATATGTTAAACAATAACTTGGCACACTTTTTGCATGATGCAAATAACCAATTGGCAATCCTGTTGTTTCACTATATTTTTGAGCTAATGATCTTGAGCCAGATCGTGGATAAGATATTACAGCATACATTATTTTTCTTCTAGTATGGTAGCTACTAAATGTAATCTATAATCTTTACTTGCATTTACTGCTGTGTGTTTTTCTAATGTATTTGTCCACCACCAAGTGTTTTGAGGCAAATGTCTAACTTCGTTATCTATTATCATCATGCAACCTTCTTGTGTTTTCATAGGATAATGCACACGAGGATTTTGATCAACATGCCATGTAAGGCATGTTTTCATATTACTACGCATAATTCTAACCCTACCTAGCACATACTTTTTTTCTAAGGCCCTATATGCATCTTCAAATAAACTATTAGAAAACCCACTACATAAAACATTGAAATCTGATTCTTTATAAATTTTTTCTTTACGTTTAAGTTTATTAGCATTGGGTAAACTTGGATCTAAAGAATCCCAGTCCCATATTAAACTACCCCTTCCGAGATAAATGTTATCCGGATCATCAGCTGTTGAATTTAAGCAGAGCTGATCTTGTATTTTATACCATGCTATTTTTTGTTCTTTTAACAACCTATCAAATTCGTCTTGTAGATCATGTATAGGTAAATCATCTAATTGTACAAAATTCATTCAAGTACCCCTAAAATTTTATCCACTGCCTTATCTGTGCTTATAAGCATACGTTGAGGCATGTTTGGATATTTCTTAAGTATATTTTCTGTTGCTACGTAACCAAACCATACATATTTACTTTGCATTTTGCACTCGTATTTTACAATATCCTCATGTAATTTTTTTAATGACGCCTTGTGCATTTGGTATGTCATTAAACCAACTTCTTTATGATGTTTTAGATTAATTTTATCTTCGGCAATTTGACTTCCAACATTAATTATAATTTTATTAGTGTCTTTCCACCGATAGAACGCTTCTAGTAACATATTGCTTTGTGAGAAATCCTCGTATGCATTATTTACAAATACATCACATTGCTCACTTTCGTCTAATATGCGAAATATGTCGTCACGCTTAGTAACATCATATCCTGTGCTTTTACTAAACCCAACTGCATTAGGAGACAGTCTATCAAATAAGCATTTACCAATGCCTTGTGTATGTCCGGTAATACTGTATTGCATAATATATTTATTGGGACGTTTTGCTTACCAACTATATTTTGATAAATATATTATAGGAGATAAAACTATGTTCAGCAATATGATTAAAAAATCTGTAATTAAAAGTCAGCACTGCCAAAGAAATTGGGATTTGACTAAAACTATTCCGCAAGAGGATATTGATGTGCTAGAAACAGCCATCACAGAATGTCCTAGTAAACAAAATATTGTATTTTACACACCTTATATGATACAGGATAGAAACACAATAGAAAAAATACACGCATGTACTGATGGATTTTTAAGAATAGAAGATGGTGTAACTGAAACAAATAGTCAAACTCTTGCTAATTTGCTTATTGCTTTTGTACAAGATAGTCATTATCAAAAACGTGCTTCAAGAAATACACAAACTGATGATTTGAATAACAAAGAAAACAAAGATGTTTTACACAATGACAAAATGTTAAGTGTTGGTATAGCAGCAGGTTATTGTAATCTTACTGCCACTATGTTAGGATACAGCACAGGATGTTGCACTTGTTTTGATGGACAAAAAGTTGCAGATATTTTAGGTACAAATGAAAAAGTTTTATTGTTAATGGGTGTTGGTTATCCAGACGATAGTCGTAGCAGAAGAGAGCATCACAAAAATAGTGGATTTGTTTTTCCTACATTGTCAAAAGACTTAAACGCTAGACACATCTAATGCGTAATTAAGACTGATGCCAATTTTGTATTGGCAATTTATCTTTGCTAAATTTTGCGAGAAGTGTAATCTATTGCTATCAAACATAATCATGTTGCCTGGCTTCCAATTATGTTCTTTTTCAATACTTAGGCCATGAAAGTTTTCATACTTTATTGCATCTCCTGCATCAATATTATCATCGTACCATTCTTTTGATAATACAGGACTATTTTCTAAAAATTGTACACCTGCTTTTTCGTAATCATAGCAGAAAAATATACCATCATTCATTTGTTGTACTAGTCCAGGTATACCCAAATCTCGTTGTTTACTCCCACGTCTAAAACGTGTGGTTCTATCACTAAAAAAATATTGATTGGCAGTAAAAAATTTTGGAATAGTGTCTCCTTCTATATGCACAGGAATAACAACTGTTTTGTAAGGCTTGGTATTAGGATATTTGTCTGTTTCATTGTCAACGTGAACATCGTGTGGTGGAAATTTTAACATAAATGCAGTATCGCCAATAAGTTTTGCATCTTTGATAGGCAAATACTGTCGGATAAACGGATCTAAAATATCTTTTACAAAATCATGTTTGTGAATAAAACTTGCTTTATACCAAAGTCTTAAATTGTCTTCATCATATTGCAATACTTCTTTGCAAAAATCAGAACACTTTGATAGTAAACTTTCATCCACAACATCTTCATAAGCAATAGAAGGCTCCATTATAATTTCCTTTTAGGTATTTTACTATCTGCACTACTTACACAACTTTCTGTTATGCAAGGAGCAGGCTTATCAAAGAGTCGAAATCCTGTTTCGATGTTACCAAGAGGAACATCATGACAACTGTAACTACGTTTAACGCTGCCATCAGGCTCACGAATAATAATGCCTTGATAGCCGGCATTACAATTCCAGCCTTTGAATTTATTAAAGTTGAACGCATTAAATCTCTCCGCTTGATCCATGTACCAACGCTTTCCGTTGGTATCTTTGAATTCTACTTGCATATGCCAAGGCACACTTGCGTCATTTTTCCCTTCTACTCCTGTAGGAATTTTGAATGACGGCTTTGGTCTGTCATTCCACTTGCGTTTGCTTTCTGTGTATGCTCTTTGTGGCATACCATTCCAGAGTCGTTTAAGCATATCCTTAGAGTATCCATCAACCACTCTTGACGCAGTCGGATCCGATTGAGGCTTGAGGGTGACATTGATTCCTTGTTCATGGAAGAATAGTGCGTTTTCCCAGTCTCTTTCAAACCAGTCTGGAACCATGACTTGATTAATTGTAACTTGAACATCGTTTTCCTGACATAAAATTAACTTATCTGCAAAGTCTTGCAACTTATCAACAGTATTTAAGTGTTCGGTATGTAGACTTGCAGTAATGCTGGCTCTATGAAAAGGCTTTACACATTCAACATACTGTTCAAACCACTTAATCGGGCGTGAACAGTTTGATGTCATATGAACAGAAGTATAATTAGTATTGGTAACATCAGCGGCAAGGTGAGCCAGTATATCCAAGTATCCCGGGTGGAAAGTCGGCTCGCCCCCACTAAGGCTAAAATGAAAAGAATTAAAATTATTTTCACGGGCTTGCCTCTTTATCTCATCGATTGTATGAAGACAGAGCTCTGTTGGCCTGTGATCTTTCTTATCTGATCTGGCGTATGGCCAACAATAACTACAACGATAGTTACAAAAGCGGCCAAGAAGCCAAGACACAGTAAAAATATCTCTGTATAAAAGCGTCCTTTGGCCGACTTGAACAATGTCATCAAACGGTATTTTAGTGAAGTCATAATTACTCCATTTCAAATCTTCAGTCATATTGTATTATACACTTCTTTCTTATTATTGTCTATAATTTTTTTCAAATCTTTAGTATAGTTAAGGTATTGATTCCATCTTTGTAACATCAACTCGTCATTTATCAAAGGTATTGATTTTTTTATTTTTTCGATACTTTTATCTAAATTATAACTATTATCAAAATTATATGGATTGAGATTAATGGGTTTATCTACATGATTAAAATTAAGTAAGGTGATAGCATCATATTTTTTATACAAATCAAAAACATAATCTATTAGTTTATAATGTGTATCTAAATTTTTAGTGCTCATTGTAGTTATAAAATTTATTTGTATGTTTTTATTTGTGCTTGCTAATTTATACAGCTTGTGTAAATTATTTTCAAATCTATTCCATGATAAACCTTGTCTTATTTGCTCTGCATATTCGCCTACTGTATCCATACTAATATTGATACCAAATTGTTTGTTTTTTGAAATAAGTTTTATTTTTTCTAAAAATAAATCATATTGTTTAGACGGCGTATTTAGATTAGTTATGATAAAAAGTTTTATATTAGTATCTACAACTTTATCTAATAAAGTATAAAATTCTGGTATAATAGTAGGCTCGCCGCCTTTGATTTGTAAATGTTTTATTATGTTTTTCTTTTGTTCAAACCAATTCCAAAAATATTGCATAAAATCATTTGATATATCTTTGGTTAATGTTTTGTATTGTTCTCTGTCAATACATTTATCTTTGTAATTTTGTATGGCCCATTGTGTACTATATTGCGGAGAACAATATATACACTTCATATCGCAAGTGTTACCCATAATTATTTCTAAAGTATCAATGTAATTACTTGTTACTCCTTGCCTACTTTGTATTTCTTCTGGTATATTTTTTGCAGCAAGACGCCAACTTATACCACCATTATCTTCTACTTTCCAGCATTGAGAACAAGCATCATGTTTTATACCATCAAGCATTTCTTGTCTACGCTGGAATTGTGTTTCATTGTTTAAGAATGCATCTTCAAAGTCAAGATTAACTTCTTCTAGATCTGTTTTACAGCAAGTATTTGTCTTTTCATATTGTAAATCAACTACAACATAATTCCATCTATAAGGACACGCAATACTCATTATTCACTCCAAAATCTTGGTCCGTCTGGATTTTTAAGTCTTTCTTCTGTAATAGTAATTGTACGTGCAGTAGTAGATGTTGGCCTATAATTTGGATCGTATTTTTGCACTCTTTCGATTGATTCTTTCCATCTACGTAACCTAGTTGCCATGTCATTATCTTTGTATGTCCACCACATAGCACTATGATGTTCCCAAGTTGGATCATCCTTGAGCATATCATACAAAGAGTGTTTCTCATTTAATAATAAACTATTGCCAAATGTCCATCTTAACAAAGGAGTTCCGTTTCTTGGATCTTTAGTGTAACCCCATCCTTCTTCAAAAACTTTATCAATACATTGCAAATTAAGTTGATGATCTTCTTCTGTTTCGGTAGCATATCCAACCAGTATAAGAAGTTGATTACGTATTTTATATTTGTCTAACATTTCTAAAGTATACCAAATATCTTCATTGGTAAATTTTTTACCCATATGATATCTTACATCTTGACTAAAACTCTCTACACCAATAACTGCTTCGGCACAACCACTTTCTGCCAATAGTTTGAAATCCTCTTCAGGCATTTGATGTTTTGGCCTTACAATCATATGACTTGACCATCTAAATATTTTTGGTTCGTACTTTTCTTTTAGTTTTTTTAATTCTACAAGTGTGTCTCTAAAGTTTTTTATACTACCATTAATAAGACTGTCTGTAAACAAAAAAGTATTACGACCATACTTGCCTTTTAATTTATCTAAATCTTCAGCAATCTTTTCTGGGCTTTTGAATCTATAAGTAGGCCAGATTTGCCAATCATTACAAAAAGTGCATTTTCTTACGCAACCCCTACTTGCAGTGACGTATGCAGGTTTGCTATAAAAAATATGTTCGTATTGATTCCAATCTATATCGTCATAGTCCGGTGGCATCGATAAATCAAAAGGTATTACTTCATCAAAATCTGTTAAGTTATTAATACCTTTATATGTTGTGTTACCTCTAATAAGTTCAACTAAACTGCGCTCGCCATCGCCTTTAATAAAATAGTCAATCAAATTATTTTGGACAGGAGCCATAAATCCTTCGTGCTGTATATTTGTACCACCCCAAACAATTTTTACATTAGGCAAATGTTCTCTAATAAGTTCGCATAATTTCATGCTACTTGCTAAACTAAATGCACTTAACAAACTCATTCCAATCCATTTTGGATTCTTTTGCTTGAACATATCAATCCATTGCATAAAAATTTCTTTGTATTCTTGATAAAAATTTTCAAATTCTTCATTCAACGGATGACTAGGTTGATTGCTGAATAAAACTTCATCTCCGAAATAGTATTCTCTATGAACACCTTTAGATTCTAAATATCTAAATAATTGTATATTCAGATCAACAACTTCTGATGTGATTCCTGCTTCTGTTAAATGTGCTTTTAGTACACCAACACCAGCTGTTGGTGCATCAGGCTCAACCTTTGGCATAACACACAAAATTATATCTACACTCATAACTTTACTTTGACGTTTTGCTCGGCTTCTCTTTTTACTACACCACAAGTCCTAACACAGCGTGGTATTACGTTATCATTAGACCATGAGTCTACTAAATCTTTTTTGAAAAAATCATGCTGCATTATTTCTTCCCATGTTTTATCTCTTAAATTTAACTCACCTAACGGATAAGGTAATTGTCCGTTTGCTAATGTTTTATAATTTTCATATTCATCACTAATATAACAGCAAGGATGTACTTCTAATCTACTGTTTACATACATTTTTCTTTCTTTTTGATAAATGCATTTGATATCAAAATTATCAGCAGGTAACGGTTTATCTACATATTTATAATGGTCACGTTGTGGAGGAAAAAACTGTTTAATAGTTTCATTGTTTATTTCAACATCATCGCTATCAAAGTTATGCAATTTGTTTCCAATTTGTTGCATTTGTTTGAGATTAGGATGACGTAAATCTTCATTGTCGGGTGGTTCTAAAAAATGTGTAATTTCTTGTGCATCATTCAACACAGGAAATTTAGTTTTGAAAATGTCAAATCTTGCAGTGCGTCTTAATCTAAAATCAGTAACACCCATATTTTTTGCTAATTTTTGACATGCTTCATATTCATGTTCGTTGTGTTTGAATGCTAAAAAATCCCATCTTACTTTGACTTTACTTTCACAACAAATTTTCATATGTTTCATAATTTTATCAATATTTGTTTTTTGTCTGTACAAATGATTAGTTTCTATTCCATCAACACCAAACGTAATTCTATCACGCTCGTCTAGTATGTCACATAATTTATGCCACCACGATTCTGTTTTCAAACTTCCATTTGTAAACATTTCCATGCCAGCACCTAAATCTTTTGCTGCTTTAATTGCTTCAAAAACATTTCGTGCAGCAAGCGGATCGCCGTGTGTTCCACAAAAATAAACAAAACGTAAATTAGGTAATGCTTTTTTATTAAAAACATTTTTAATATCATCTAATGTCCAATCAGAGATTCCTCTACCTGGTCTATTGCCTTGTCCAAATATATTCCTTGCACACATAGGGCAAGCGGCATTACAATTATTTGTAATCTCTACATGAAGTTCACGGACATCTTCTAAATTAAGGTACACTGAATAAGCCTCCAATAAATACGTACATAATTACTTATCAGTCAAATAGAGGTGATACTATGCTTGTGAGAAAAATTGCAAATACAGATGACTATGCTGAAATACATGCAGACGTTGAATATGAATTTACTGCGGATAGTGGTGCTAGTACAATAGTTCCATTAGGCAAAGATTGGCACACTGTTGGTATACAAGTATCTGGAGGATTAGATAGTGCATTATTGTTATTTCTTACAACTAAAGCTATACAAGAATCAGGATTAGACATAAAGATACAACCGTTAAGTGTTTTTATTCCTACTAAAGTAAAAAACATTGCATCAACTGTTGCAATTATTGATGCTATTAGAGAAATTACAGGAGCTGATTTTATTAATGACGGGTTAGTATTCAATATGCCTATGGAAGAAACTAGCACACATGATGGCAAGAAAGATGGATTTTTTGTAAACATGATTAGAGACATGTTTATGGAAGGCAAAATAAATTTTGAATATAATGGTAATACAAAAAACCCACCTGACCATGCACGAGAAGGTTGGAAAAATGATCAATATAGACAAAAAAATAGAGACAATGCAACATCTATCTACAATACATCACATAGTGCAAGTCCTCATTACAATATGACAAAATCTGATATAATAAATTTGTATTTGAAATATGATCTATACGATAAAGTTGCTCCACTTACTTGTAGTTGTGATGAAAACATAAGTGTTGTACACGAACACGAAATGAATGTACCATGTGGTTCATGTTGGTGGTGCGAAGAACGTAGATGGGGGTTTGAATCAAACGACATTGAAGATCCTGCAACTGTTCTAAGTTATAAAGAGTACTGTGATTTACCATAATGGAAATACCAAGTAATACTTTTTGTAGTATGGCTTGGGATCATCAATTTATTGATCCTACTGGTCGTGTTAAACCTTGTTGCAGGTTTGCAGAAAAGTTTAGACCTAACGAAAACAATCTCAAAGAAAAAACACTGAGCGAAGTATTTTATGGTGACTGGATGAATGACGTCCGTGATAAAATGATGCGTGGTGAAAAAGTTGATGGTTGTATACGTTGCTATCAAGAAGAAGATGCAGGTAAACGTAGTTTGCGGCAACGATATCACGATAACAAAGATTTACCAATAGACGATCTAGTTGATATAGATAATCCTAAAATAGGATGGATAGAACTTGCTATAAGTAATGATTGTAATTTAGCATGTCGTATGTGTGATAGTAGATACGCATGGAAATGGTACAAAGAAGAAAAAGAAATATTTGGTAAAACATATAACGATGTTGAAAAAAGCAAAAGCGACATCTCAAACATTTATCCATTTATAAACGATTTAGTGCATATAAAGTTTACAGGTGGTGAACCTTTAATGACTGTTGATCAGTGGGTTGTTGTTGATAAACTATTAGCAGAACGTGATTGTAGTGAAATATTTTTGAACTACAGTACCAACTGCACTATTATGCCTAAAGATAAATGGGTCGAAAAATGGAGTAAATTCAAACAAGTTGAATTTGCACTCAGCTTTGATAGTGCTAATAAAGCAGAAAGCGAATATATTAGATGGCCTGCAAAGTATGAAACCACAGAAGCAGTCACCAAACGCTTTCTTGAACTAAAACAAAGTCATGGATTCAACGTATTACTTAGAAGTACAATTAGTCTGCTCAATGTATGGCATATGCCCGAGAGCATGGAATGGTGGTGGGAAAATGATGAAGGATTGCGTATAATGAATCCTACACATTTGACTTATCCTGAAATACTTTGTGTTACAGTTTTGCCGGAACATATAAAAAAGCGTGTTACACAAAAGTTTGAAAACTATCAAAGTAAAAGTCAAAATGTAAAAATAATAAATGCATTAGAATATATAAAGAATTTTATGAATAGTAAAGACGATAGTAATTTACTGCCGCAATTAAAAAATTACTTACAAGGTACAGATACATATAGAGGCCAAAACTTTTTTGAAAGTTATCCTCAATTTTCAGATATGTTCGATTCCGTATGGTAGAACAATATTACTAGGAAGTTTGTCATACATTTCTAATAATTTATCGCTTTGTTCTTTATTACATAATACGATTTCAATATTTGCTTGTACAAAATAATCAATTTTATTTGTAAAATCATATTTTAGACTGTCAGGTTGCGGTTGTACATTTATATCTATTCGTGGATATCTTTTTGACATTTTATTAAAATAATTCACTATTTGTTTTGTGCGTTGTATTGAAAAATTTAATTTTGTTTTGAAATCATATCTTAGTCTTCTATTCCTAATTTTGTTAGCAGTAAAAAAAGGTTTTGCAATTATTTCAATATGATCTTTTTCTAAAATAGTTTGTCCTGGCTCATCTCCAGTGACGCATATACATGCACGTCGGTGATGATTATCTGCTATAGCACGAATATGTTTTTCCATAATTTTTTTATCATAATCATCTTCTATAAAAAACTCAACGTGGCAATTACCGTGCCCTGGAGTGGTCCATAATTTATTTCCTTCAATACGATAGTTTCTATTTACTTCATGACAGTATGCACACTCGCTCCTTTTAACGTCATTGTTTATATCTTTTAGGTATTGGTTAAACTTTTCAGTGTCATACAAATCTATACCTTTTGAACGTACACACGGTTTGATAATGTTTTTGGAAAAATCAACCCATAATTCTTTGGTACTTCTTACACAGTATTTTTTGTGATCTGAATCTTCAATTTCTATTAACATAACAGGAGTACCATCATAAAAATAGTCTTTTTTATCAAACATTTTCGATATCCATACTACGATTATTTTTTATATAATTAAAATATTGTTTTCTAAGTTCACTTAATTTTGTATCAACATTTGTGCCAATTTTTTGCCGTGCATGTTCTATTTGCTGAACTGTCCTATTATAAAAAAACACATCATAAAATCCATTTTTGTTTTGTTTAACTATATCCATGCATTCATCTAAAATATAATCCATTTCTTTTGGTAATGTTTTAATGCTTAAAAACTCTGGATAATCAACAAGATTAAAATTTAAGGCTAATTGTTTTAATTTACTGTGTGTCTTACAAAGGTGAAACATAGTTTGTAAAAAATTTGGTGTATCGTTATAAGAAACTGTGTTTACAGACATACTAAATCCAACCCTAATATCACTTTGAAAATATTTAATTGTGTTTTTTACAAATTGATCATAGTTCAATCCATATCTTACATATTCAGCATTTTTTCCTGTAGACTCAATGCTAAGTTGAACAATTATTTTAAGATTAGTGTATTTCTTTAATAGTTTATTTGCAATATTAATAGTGTTGTCTATTTGTGCATCGGGTGTATTTCCATTAGTAACAATATTTAATCTTAGACGTACAGACTCATCTGCTTTGGAATAAAAAGTTTCCACAATTTCTTCTAAAATATTTTTTTTGACAAATTGAGGAGATATCAACGGTTCTCCTCCTAAAAGTATTATTGCAACTACTTTATTTTTTTCAGCATTAGCTCCTGCGTTTTCTATTTCACTCATAATTGCTTTTTTATGATCTTGCTTAGGAGTAGGTTCAAAACTTTCATCATTAATAATTTTTTTAAGAAACTTGCTATTATTGTTATTAGCGTATTTTATTTCTTGAACCCATTTACTACTGTATTTTGGACTACAATATATACAAGCCTGATCGCAAGTGTTGTCAAAATAAATTTCTATACTTTTTGCTGGTATTTCTAAATCGTTACCAATTTGGCGCCAAGACAATTCTCCTTTATCTTCTGCAAGCCAACATACTGTGCAATGTTTGTTTCTGATGCCATTATCTAAATCATCAATTGCTTTTTGTAATTTATTTTTGTCAAATAAACTTATTGGATGTTGAGATTTACAACATAATGCTGCTTCTACATCATGATTAAAAGATCTTAAAACTAATTCTTCTTTGCTACGCTTACAGTATGTGTCATGCATACTGTTCTCCTAAAAGTAATTCCCAAGTTTTTGGACTTACATCTTTTAGGTTTTCATTACGTGATGTATCTAATGTTTTAGTGTAGTGCCAGAATTTTTCTAATTGATCACTATAATCATCTGCCCACATATATTTTATATATGTGTCTAATATTTTACAAAAATGTTTTTTATTTAGATTATTATCAATATCTAATTCTGCACGTATCTTCCAATCATTAAAATAATTTTCAATCCAATGCTTACTTTCTTTAGGAAAAACTTTTATATTTAAGAATTTAGGGTTGTGTAATGGATGTGGACTTATAACACTTTTATGTTTTACTTCAACATTTATACGCTTGAAGTTTTGCTGTATTTTCCACATCATCATTTCCGGCAAATGTAGTAAGTTGTATGCTTGGATAGTTGCAGCCCACCAAATCTTAAATTCACCTTCTGCATTATCTAACTTGCGCATGTTTTCTTCAATCTTCCACCATTTGCTTGGATTGCGTATGTAATCATTTATAGGACCTACAGCATCAACACTCATTCCTATTTGCACACGTTCAAAATGCTTCCAAATATTCCAAGCACGTTCTGGTATGTTTGTAATATTTGTGTTGTATTCTATTATAATTTTATTAGCACGACCTGCATCAATACATTTTTGCAAAAACTCATAATGCTGATCAATCATTAAAGGTTCTCCGCCAACAATATACAATCGTTCAACAACAGGAATTTCCTGTTCAAGATCTTTCCAAAACAATGGATTTTCATACCAACTGTAAATATCAACATCGGGCTGATGTTTACCTTTTGTATTTTTTATAAGTTTTATTTTTTGTCCGCTATCAGTATATTGTGGACCCCATAATTTTACAGTATCTTCATACCACATATTACTGTCAGTCGGGCCACACATGCGACATTTTAGATTACATAAATTTCCAAATCTTAAATCCATATATTTTATAGGATTATCTATAGCATTTATTGTGCCATCTTCATCAGTTATTTCCTTGGCTTTTTGTTCTGTTAGTCTATGATGCCAAATAGCACGTTCCCAATCTGCACGACTTTCCATACCTGATTCTGCTTCACGTTTACAGCGTATACAACTTTCGTGATACTCTCCTTTAAGCATACTCACACGTATTTCTTTCATAAGATTAGCGTTGCGAAAATCTTGTATGCTGTCTTTTCCTAAATTATAATAGGTACCGTCAGGTTTAGAAATAAGCCCTTGATTTTCGCTCACGTTTGCATTACAGCAAACTCTTATGTCACCGTTGTTTCTAACATTTAATCCTAACCAAGGTAATGGACACCATGCTTTATTCATAACATCTCGCTTTGTATATTTTTTCCATGCCCGCTACTAAATTCAAACTTATCTCCGCAGGTCCTGCCACAAGTATATATGCGTTTATACTTTTGTGTTTGAGCATTCCAGGATTTATCTAAATAGTTTTGGAAAAAGTCATGTTCAAAAACACTCCATCCGTGTTTTCTCATATCATTAAAATCTTTTCCATATAAATCAAATAAATGATCAAAACTTTTTGTTTGTTGTGTTGGTCTATGAAAATATTCGGGTGCTCCTAACCAACAACAAGGCCACAGTTTCATACACATATCTACAAATACTGTTTTATCTTTTTTATACTTACAAGTAATTGGAGCATTTTCAACATATTCGTCAAAAGTTTTATATTTTTTACGTATATCTATTTTGTCTTGTGTGTTTTGATTTTCTTTTTCTTCTACTGTGTTGCCTTTACGTGTTTCGGTTGTTTTTTGATCTTGATCTGCAAACCTTGCTGTATACTTTGCACTAAATTTGACAAATCCCATTTCTTTTGCAATGCGTTCTGCTTCTTCAATTTGATGATAATTGTGTTTGAATTCTATAAATGCCCATTCAGCATGTCCACCAGCATCAATATATGCTTGTGCATTTTCCATTATTTTCTCAAAATTACTTCCTACACGATACAAATGATTTGTGTCGGCTAATCCATCTACACTAAAAATAACATTGACTTTGTTGCCGCCTTTTTGTGCAAGCTCACGCCACCAGTCAGTTGTACGCATACTACCATTTGTTGCAATACGTATCTTTTTTGTTTTTGTCAAACTATAATCAAATGTTTCGTCCCAAGTAGGACTAACCAAAGCATCGCCATAGTTGCCACAATGAAACAATTGAATATTATCAAATGGCTCTAATAAAATTTTGTAATCATCTAAGGTCAAATCTGCGATTGGCATACTAGGATTAACTATTTTTCCATCTACCACTCTGGCACATTGAGGACACATACAATTACATCTGCTTGTATGATCTATTTGTATTTTTGTTATTTCTTTAATATCTAAATACATTACAAAATCTCAGGCACTATATATTTTTGTATTTTACGCCATAACCAAGGATTAAGTTTCTTCCAATCCTCTTTACGTATACCATTTAGTCTAATATCATTGCGTATAAACATGCCAAAATCGCCAGTGTTTTCAAGTTCGCTTATCAATAACTTGAATATTTTTCCATTACGCCCATAACTGTCAGCACGTTTCTGTAGTTCTGGTATAAGTTCTTGTTTTACAGGATCTGGTATGTGCCTTGGCATAATCCAATTTGGTCCATCAACTACTACATAGTTATGATATAATTTGTTTTTCAAACACCACATAATTAATTCTTCAATTTGATTTATATTGTATATACTTGCTATACTATGCACACTCAAATCAATAGGATAATCAGCAAACGTTTCTTTATACCATTGCACATTTTCTTCTACTTGTTTCCAATCACTACCTTTACGTAAGAAGTCGTTCATTTCACCATAACTATCAATACTAAATGTTATAGTCATTTTTTTACACTGTTTGAACAACTCAGTAAGTTGTTCATTTGGTCTATGTGTAGTATTAGTAACCAGTAGTAGTGTTAATTCAGACAAGTTACACTTGCTTAATAATTTTATAAATTTATCTTGCTCCATGAGAGGCTCACCGCCGAGCAATTTTATAAAACGCAAGTCTTGTAAATCATAATCTTCAACAATACTATTACGAGCTAACACTCCGCGCTGCTCAAACCCATAATTCATTTTCTTAGCATCACTATACCATTGTGTGCTTAACTCCGGACCGCACATCCTACACTTGTTATTGCACACATTACTAAATGCTAAATCTAAATTTGTTAGTTTTGGTATTTCACCTCTGTTTTCTTTTGGTAGTCCAAACTCTGTAAACGGTGAGTTCATATCAGTCCGCATACTTTTACCGCTTGCTTGTTCATCAGCATAGCATTTACTACATCCTTCTATATATTCGTCTTTGAGCATACGCTCACGCACGTCTAACATGAACGGATGGTTGAACGGATCGTCATGTGCAGTGTTCAAATCGTCTGGAACTGTTTCTTCTCTGAAGTAACAGCATGGACGAATACCCCCGTCAGGACGTATAGCCATATGATGAAACGGTAAAACACATCTATGTTTCCACATTTGTTTGTAAAACTCCTATGTCTACATGATTACCTAGTGTTTCAACAAACTTTTCTTCAAATTTGCTTTTTGGCGCACACAATCCGCACCCGCAGGTGTGTTTAGGACACTGTATTATAGGCATACGGTTATTTTCGAGCATATCTTTTAGTTCTGCTATCAATTTTTTGCCCTCGCTGAGCTTGCCTATGGGTCCTCGACGGTTGTCAAAGCGAGCTTGACACGTTTGATGGTGATAGATACTATCGGTTTGCTGTTCTAAGTGTAAGAAAAACCAATTTACGCTGCAACTCCAGCCTTGGAATTGTCTAAAATCTACAAAATTGCTTTTTCGACTTTCATTTCCAAGTGTCAACAACATGTCTCTACTACCGCAGCATGGTCTTCCAATGCTGTTGCCAAGTTTTTTTGCATTTTTTACCACATCACTAGCAGCACTATTGGCATAGGTAGCATCATTTTTTTGTTTCCAGTAGTTTTTCATCCATGCTAACTGTTCTTCACTGTATTTGTGTGCAAATGTTGGACGGCTGTCAGGTTCTTCTCCTATTACTCGTGGCACAAAATCAACTTCATGTGCTTTCAAAAATTCACAAAGCTCAACACATTCGTCGAAATATTCTGCATGAAACATAACATTTACACTTACAGTAAAATTAAACAATTCTCCTGAATATTGGAACTGCATAATTCTATCTTTGACTTGCTGCTTTAATTTATTGTCACTTTCTGCATGGTAACTTACAGTAGCATGGCCAAAATTTTCCATTACTGCAAATCCCATCTTTTCGCTCATAGCACCATTGGTAGTTAGAGCAAATCCTGCTTCCCAACGATCAGCATATTTTTCATCGTATTGATTTTTCAAATATTGAGCAAAAGGAATAAAGTTAGGATTGACTGTAGGTTCGCCTCCAGTAAAGCCAAAACTTGCAACTTTGTGATTTCTATATTGCATATACAAATCGGTATATTCATATAGAAAATCTACATTGTTTTTTAACTCTTCTAATGTTGCGTGTTTACTAAAATTGTCATGTCTGTGTGCAGGACAATAACTGCAATCGTAATTGCAGCGTCTTCCTGTATCCCAAGTGACTTGAAATACTTTGCCACTTAGCAAGTCTATAGTATCAAAACTCATTAATTTCCTTTATTACACTTGCTGCTCTATTGTTTGCCCATTCACGTTCTTCACACCACCAACATTCACCACACTCTGGTATTTTCATGTTTGTTTTATAATCTCTAAAATGTCCACATGCTTGTTTAACAACATCATGATGATTTATATCACCTTCGCAACTTCTTGTTGTATTGTATAATCCTAAAATGTTGTGTATATGATATTGAGCAACAATCCAATCTTTTTTTACAAATCTAAACGGATGTACAAAGACACTTTTTACTTTTCTACTTTCCCACCATAAATCTTTAACATTTCCATCTTCAGCATCTTTGTCTCTGTTACGCATTCTGTCATCACGTAAATCATCAGGATTTTTACTTGTAGCATTATAGACTGCATCTAGTTTGTAATTCCAAGCAGCAAACTTATTATAACTGCCTACAATAATTTGATCACCACTTCTTCCTTCATGTATAGGTCCTATTACTCCGTGTTCTAATTCTGGAGGAATATAGCAAAGATGCCTTTTGCTAATTATTTTGGGAAACTTATTCATTAACCACATGAAAACATTTGTAGCAACATCTCCTTGCCAAGGCCTTGTTTCCCAACAACGTTGATATGTAATTATTTCAACTTGTGTTGATAATTTATTTTTTTCTATTATTGTGCAAAGCAAATATGTTAACAATGCACTATCAGCACCTCCACTTAGATTTACGCCTATTTTATTCCAACTTGTCATAAAAGGAATATCCAAATGGCTTACATTAGTTAATAGAACATCTTCAGAAAGATTTTTGTAAAAGTTATTGTTTGTTTCATACATTTCTAACGATCTCTCCGTCTATGAATTTATAGTTTTGTATATGTTGATTAAAATCTTGTTTCCATATACTGTCACTTTTTCTAATGTATACCTTAAATGCGTCCCAATGTGATTCTTGTGTTCTATGATTTGTAATATACTTTTTGATATTTTCTAATGCATCTAATGCACTTATTTTTTTAGTCCTTTTTACATCTCTTAAATCGATAATGTATTGTTTTGTTTTTTCAATATCGTTCATAGTATCTTGCTCAAAGTGTCTAAGCATAAGTGCTGGATTCAAGTAATCAGGTGTAAACACAATACTACTGTTTATCCAATCTACATCTAATGTTAACAAGCCAGCAAACGTGTCTTGTATTTCCATTACTTGATACGTGCCAGTGGTGCAAACAGTGTTTACTTCAGTTTTTTTATTTATTGCCCTAAATGCTTTTATATTTTCATTCAACTTGTTCCAATCGCCTTGCCTAAAATATGGGTATATACGTGGTCCTGCATCTACACTTATCATTATAATACTTTTTCCAAATTTTTGCAAGAGATTACTTAGTCTTTCTGGATCAAAGTCTGCATTAAAATTTGTATGAAACAATATCAACATATTTTGCGCATTTGGATGTTCACTTAATTTTTCAAGTGTAGGAAAGAATTGTTTTTGGTATAACACTTCTCCACCTGCAAAATCAACACGTTCAAGATTAGGAAAATTTTTATTCAAGTCTTCAACAATTTCTATAGCACGTTCTGTGCTTATACTCATTGTCAAATCATCGTCTGGAGACTTTCTGTGCATGGCACCAGTAAGTTGATGTAATTGATGTTGTCTATCTTCGTTGTCGCTTTCATAGCGTTTTAGTTTTGTCATCCAGCCGCTGCTGAACACCATACTACAATGCAAACAACTCATATTGCAACTATGACTAAAACGTATTTCTGCTGTGCGTAAACCTAAAAAATCTATGCTACCATTTTCATTGTAATAATCTAAACTAACAGGTTCTTCCTGTCGCATACTTGTGCCACTATTTGCACATTCAACACGTTCACACATATCGCAACCGTGCGGAAAACTACCGCTCATCAACTGTTTGCGATGTTGTTTGAAATTTGCACTGTTGATAAATTTACTTGGAATGTATTGATCTTCAAGTATTACAAGTTGATCACTTTGTTGTGGACAACTAGTAACAAAACCATTTTTGAAGTTTATACCACCAAGTGCATAGTAGCATGGTAAACTCATTTGATAAGATACTTGTCCTGATTATCTACACCCCACTGACGTTCCTTACAGAAAAAACAATAACCACAAGCAGGTGGTTCTTCGTCTTCGATGTGCATCCACATTTCGCCTAGCACTTTTGTATCAGCTTCACAGCTTCTGGTCATATCAAGTAAATCTTGAACTTGATAATTTTCGTATTGTGCCATAGTGTAATCTTTTGTAACAAGAGCAAAAGGATTTATAAATGATGCAGATATAACTTGATCTATACTGTTTTTTACAATTTCTGAATTTCTAAATTGCGGTGCGTTATCATATTCTTCTGGGGGATTCATAGTGGTTCCGCTATACATAAATTGCAATTTTTGTTTTTTAGAAAGGTAGTCGTTGTAACTTATAGTGCAAAGAACATCGGTAAACATTTTATCCGTAGGTAATAGTTTATTTAGATGACGTAACCCTAATTTTTTCATTTTTACAACTTCTAGATCAGGAGGAATAAAATACCAATCGTGTTCTAAAACAATATCCGGAAAACGTTCTTTCATATATGCATAAACATTTTTTGGTGCTATTTCAAGCCAAGGTTTTGTATCATGAAATCTCACTGCTGTGGTTGGCATGATTTTGCATTTACTTCCTGTATCTTCGATTAACTTACACAACATATAAAACAATATCGTGCTATCTGCACCGCCACTTAGACTTAATCCTACACGTTGAAAGGCTGCATCAAAATGAAACGGTAAACCATTTACATCATGTCTGTCTGGATATTTCTTTGCATGAAACTTTTCATACATTTGTATAAAATTTTGATCTTCATATAATTTTTTAATTTCTTCAAACATCAAATATTCCTTTCATTTCTGGAAATGTTTCTGCAAATGTTATGCCACGTTGCTTGTCACATAAATCCAAAAACTCTTTCATTTCAGGCAAGCGTCTACTCCAATCCTCACTGTCCATAAAATTGAGTATACCATCTAATCTTTTTATTCCATACTCAGCACTGCGGAATTGTTCATATGTAACTTTTCCTTTGTGCCAACTAGGAATACCAAGTTCCCAATTTTGTTCCCACCAAGGATACCATGCTTCATACTTGCGTCTTGTTTCTTCTTTGAACCATTTGGGTAATACTTTAACGTTTAGATGTGCAGGCCAATAAACAAAGTGCTGGCTTATACCACCTGCACCAAATGGCCACATATTTATTTTCCTATACCCTTGCTCTAGTTTCCATTGTATAAAATCTGGCAAGTAATGTATATTAAGAGCTTGTACTGCACATGCAATAGTTACTTCTACGTTATCGCTAGTTTGTGTATCAAGTATACGGAAAACTTCTTCTTGTCGTTTCCATTCACTTGGATAACGTATGTAGTCATTCATTTTCTTTATGCTGTCTATTGAATAGTGAAAACGCACTAGCTTGAATTCTTTCCAAAGATCAAATAAGTCTTCTCTCCATTCAACACCGTTTGAGTTGTAACGCAATTCTAAATCTTTTGCCAACCCTCTACGTATTGCTTCTTCAAGTATTTCGTAATGTTCTTCAATGATAAGGCTTTCACCGCCAGCAAAATAAATTTGCTGCATACTAGGCATTTGTTCATAAAACTGTTGCCAAAACACAGGATTTTGTTTGTGCCAATTGTAGCTGCTACCATTGGTGCTGCCTTTGTTTTCCCATTGCATTATTTCTTTTAGTGATTCATTTTTTACAGCAGGAAAAATTGCTTTGTAATCTTTTATCCAACCCGAACTATCATGTGGGCTACACATAACACATGCTAACTGACACTTGGTTCCAAAACGCAAATCAATATATGCCAAGTTAGGAGGCACACTACCATCTTCGTTTGTATCTTCTAGTATTTTATCTACGTCAACACGTTGGCTCCAGTAATGTGTTTCCCACATACGTTTGCTACGATGTCCTGCTGCTTCTTCTTTGTAGCATTTAAGACAACTAGGCGGCTTTTCTCCGTTTAGCATTTGCTTGCGAACATTCTTCATATAATCACTGTTCCAAGCAGTTTGGAAATCACTCACGTTGAGATTGTTTGGTCTTCCTTCATCATCTTTTAGGATACCAACTTGACCACCGTGTTCTTTGTCATTGGTAGGTCCAACTGAACTAGCATTAGCTGTGCAGCAAACTCTCATACTACCATCTGGTCTTGTGCTTAGATGCACCCAAGGTAATAAACAAAATGTATCGGAAACATGCTTCATACTATACTTATTTTATCAAGAGGTTTTATCCAACCGTTTACGAAGTTTTTTATAATGTGCTATATCATCTTCAAATAATGAATTCCATCTGTATCTACAATTCTCAAATAAATCCTCGTTAGGAAAAATAAATTTCATCTGACTTCTGTTTAATATTTGTGGTTCCCAGCCAGGTTCTAAAGATTTCATTAATTTAGATAAATTTTTTGTTTCTATTAATTCTACATCGTCTAATGGTACAGGATATCTTTTATGAAAATTAATTTGCGGCTCAACATGTGTATCGTACCATCTATTGATCACAGGATAATATAAGTGTTCATTAACAAATAATGAAAATCCTTCCCTTGTATATTTTAATGTATGATCGGCTGGTTTGGCACCTCTTTTCAATCTTATTTTATTTTGAAACAACAGATACAAATAGCCACTGACAAATCTTTCCATTGGATCTCTAATTAATAATATTTTTCTTTTTACAGGTTTTTCTTCATCTTGAAAATATCCAGAAAATTCTAATGTTACATTTCCACATTTAGGCGGGCAATAAATTAGAGTAGGCGAATTTTTATGGTAATACTTTTTCATATTTTATCTCATTATGGTATGCTTTATTTTTTGCACAAGTTTTGATACAACGATTAAAGTGCAACGGATGATCAGGATCCCAACTTTCTTGTAGTAGTTTCTTATACCAAGGATGATGTTTGATACCATTTACACTATGCTTACGTAAACTATTCCAACCGGGTTCAAATTGATTTAATTTATCAACTATACCTTCTTTATTCTTAAAAGCACTGTCATATAAAAAACAACAAGGCCACATGGTTAGGTCACTTGCAACAAATACTTCATCTTCATGAATATATTTACATACAATACTATCTAACATTTCTTGCTTTGCAGTATCATCAACTTTGTTGTCTTTATGGTCTTTGATAAAATTATCAATTTCTTTCATAACATCTTTTTTGCTATGTTCAACTTTTGTTGTGGTAATAACTTTTTTGGTTTTATTATTCTTTTTGCCTATTTGTGCTATCCATTGATGATAACTGTTACGCATACCTGTGCGTGTGGCAAAGTTAAATCCTAACTTTTTTGCATGTTCTCTTGCTGTATCTAATTCATGCTCGTTGTGATCAAACACAATATAAATCCAAGTTGCATGTTGTTCTGGTGCAGTTTCAGCAAAGGCTTGCATGTTGCGTTCGACAACGTTCCATTTTGTATTGACACGATAGATGTGATTTGTTTCTTTATGTCCGTCTGCACAAAAATGTATATGTAACATGCCAGGATGATTTGCTGCTATAGTGCCTAGTTCACGCCACCAGTCTGCACTGTTGTAGCCACCGTTTGTGCTAACTTCTACGTATCCATCATAATGTGTTATATAATCTGCCATTTTTAGGAAGTCAGGATTTACTATAGGATCACCTAATACTCCGCAAAACTTGAATTGATTACCTCTTACATCCATTGGTGAAAATATACGATATAAATCTTGTAGCGTAAAACTTTGTATTTTCAAGATGTCAGAATTCAAAGTCCTAGCACACCCAGGACATGCTGCATTGCAATCACTTGTAATTTCTAGTTCAATTTTCATAATGTGCGTGTTTTATAAATATATTTATGTTTACCTTTTTCAGCAAAGATCCATTAAAGAAATATGGATCAAACTTTTGTGCTGCACCTTTTACAAGTTTGTATGAAGGTCAGTTTAACCGCATAAGCACCTGTTGTGCTACAATGGATGCAATAGGTTACAATAATAATATAACACCTTTTGAGGACATTGTCAACAGTGAAGCAGCAAAAGAAATAAGAAGAGATTTTTTACAGAACCGTTTTCCAGAACAATGCAATAGTTGTTCACGCATGGAATCAATGACTGGACAGATATCTCCTGTAAGACAACAAGTAAATGAATATGGTGCTGAACAAATAAACAAAGCTATAAAAAATACCTCAAAAGACGGAACTCTGAAAACTCAAACACCAACTTGGCTTGATTTACTTTGGACAAATAAATGTAATTTTGCATGTATGGGATGCAACAGCACACTAAGTAGCACGATAGCACAAAACTACAACGAAGCGTATGAAGTTGTTAGAGACTTAAAACCAGGTAGTATGCCTACAGAAGAATGGCAAAATTATAACGATAAAAAAATAGATTATATACTAAAGCATCAAGATACAATAAATCGTATACATCTTAACGGCGGAGAACCTTTTATGCAAGAAGGTGTATATGAATTATTAGATGTATTACTAAAACACAAATTAAACAAAAAAATAAAAATATGGGCACACACTAACGGTAGTGTCACTACCTACAAAGGCGTAAACATTATAGAAAAATATCTTATACATTGGAAAGATAATTGTAATATAATAATGAGTCACGATTGTCATGGTGACAGAGGTGAGTATATTAGATTTGGGTTAAAACAAAAGAAATGGTTAAACACATACAATAGATTGCACGAAACTGGAATACAAATAGACATACAAACTTGCTATAGTGTTTTTAATGCTTTAGTGCTTGATGATTTGTATACATGGTATCTAGACAATGTAAAAATCAAAAATAATATCAGTATAAATCCGTGGCAAGATCCAGCACCTTTTACAGCAGATTTTTTACAAATAGATGAAGAACTACATAGCAAGGCAAATATACAATTGGAAAAACTTGACAAATATAAATTTCAAGGATGGAATATACAAATGTTAAAAGGTTATCTCAACGCACCAACAAAAAGATTACCTAAACGCAAAAGATTATTTGTTAAAAGCATTGATAAATTTGATAAGCTAAGAAATACAAACTTTAGTAAGACATTTCCTGAATTAAAAAAATTACTTGAATTGTGATGCAAACGGATCAAATTCTTTACCACACTTCATACTACAAACTTTCAATTTGCCGTCTGCACAACTAGTCTTATTCCAACTGTTTTCAATATTGTTAAAAATACCTGTGTCAAACACTGCACGTAATCCGTGTGTCTTAGCACTGATTGCATCTTTGCCTCCTACAGCATCAATAAAGTCCCACACTTGTTCTACCTTAGGATCTTTGTGCCACCATTTGTACATTCTACCAGCAGTCCAACAACAAGGCATAGCAAGTCCTTCGGCTGTAATAAACAAACCACCTTCGTCTTTTACTTTACAATGTATTTCTGCACGATCATAATATTCATCCATGGTACCGTGTTTTTCAACTACTTTATCGTATTGTTTGATTGCTTCGTTTTGAAATTCTTCCTTTGGCTTGGATAACTTTTGAGTTTCTTTGCCTTTACGGTCAACTGCTTGATGTGATTCTTTCTTTTTACTGGTTGCTGTAACAAATCTACCAGTTTTCTTTTTCATAAACTTTTCACAACCCCAAGCGTTTGCTAATTCTTCTGCTTCTTCAACTTGATGTTGATTATGTTCAAATATTAAGAAGTCCCAACGAGCTCTGCCGCCAGCATCTATAAATGCCCGCATGTTGCGTTCTACATTGTTCCAGACAACACCCTGCCTGTATAGATGATTAGTGTCACTAAGACCATCAACACTAAAAATAACAGCACCCATTCGACCAAAGACTTGGGCAAGTTCTTGCCACCATTCAACACTTTTTGCTCCTGCGTTTGTATTCATAGAAAGCCACATGTCTTTATTGTGTTCTCTAAAGTAACGGAATATGTCAAGTGTATCTCGTGCTACAATAGGATCACCTAAATTGCCACACATGTACATTGTTTTCAATTGTGCAATAAAGTCTGGCTCAAAAATGCGTTTACAATCTTCTAGTGTAAGTTCACTAAGATCAATGTGCGGATTTATATCTCCACCATTTTGATTCCTATCACACATAGGACAACTTGCTTGACAATTTTGTGTGTTTTCTAAATGAATAACACGTATATCTTCATAATTATACATCGTGTATCAACTTTACATCCTTACCAGGGCCTACTTTACTAGGCAAGTCTCCGTATTGTTCTACATACCAATCAATTACTGCAATATACCAATTTTGGCTATTATGGTGTGCTTTTTTGTTGAACTGCCAAATATTATCATTTGTTGCTTGCATGGTGCTTAACGCTCTAGCACTTTCTAATTGTAGTTGTCTTACTGAAAAATTACTTAAATCCAATTCTCATAAACCTTTTATATTTTCCTAAGTCTATTTCACCACTATATAATTCTGTTTCCATAGGAGTTTGCTGTGCAAAACTTTCTATATTTTCATGTGTATTTACATGCTCTTCAATTTCATCATAATCATTACACTGCAACACAACAAGTTTACCGCTAGGTATTTTTTCATACCAAGTTTCAAAATTATCTATATGTTCACAACTTGTGTTTATAATAGTGTTTGGTATATCCCAAAGCCTTTCAAAATCACCATCTTTTTTCAATACTATATAGTTATGTTCTTCAAAGTCAATATCGTGTATGTCTTGTACAACAGGTTTGAATTTCCAGCCACTTATCCATTTTTTGTTAAACATTTCTGCAACTTTTTCAGTAGAAGGATCGATATCAAAACTTCTTATTTTTTCTATGCTCATTCCTGATTCAAATAACATTACAGCTAATGTACCATACCAACCAGCACATAAAAATACAACACCTAAATCAACACTTATTTTTTTCAACTCATTTACAAGCCAAATTTTACTTCTTAATTGTCCTCTACTTAAACAATCTTCATCAAATTCTACTCCTTCAAGAAACATAAATTTCAATGCATGAGCAAACTGACTGTCAGTGTATTCTATTAATGTATCATATAACGCATATGGATTATCTAGTTCTACAATTTTTCTTATACTATCTAATTCTAATAATTTGTAAATGCTATTCCTATTTTCATTGCACACTGCTTTTTTTAGATCTTCATAATCGTCAGGTATCAAACGAAAAATACTATACAAATTTTGATCAATAATAGCTTTTTTAAGATCTTCAATGTCTCCTTGGACTGTTGCGTTTTCACATAGTCTAAAAATACTGTAAACATTTTTTTCTAATATTGCTTTACGATATTCATCGTCAACATTAGATAACCTAAATATACTATGTAAATCTTTGTCTATATATGCTCTACGTAAATCACTAAATCTTTCATCTGTAGGATACAGTAATTCAAATCTATCAAGGATTTTATATGTTTCCATCAAACTGTTCCTTTAACCAATCAAAATCATTAATCATTTTCAATGCTTGTGCATCGCCTTTGTTCCTTGCACCGTACATTGCACCTGCTTTAGCTCCTTTTATAGCATATTCTCCAAAAGGTTTGTCTCTGCCAATACTACACCAAATTTTTAATCTACGCTCAGTTTCCTCATCTTTTTGTCTATCAATAATTTTACTTGAAAGTTTACAACACTCTCTAAAAGCACTTTTCCATGTTTCAAATTCTCCTGTGTTAAATCCTGTTATGTTACTAACTTTTTTAACAGCAACAAATTTATCGCTTATGCTTGTTGTCATATCTGGTTTACTAGTATCCATGTTTATAGTTGCTTCTCTTGGAAATAGTTTTACTCCACCGTAACCATACACTAAACCGTTAATAGGATTTTTACTTCTCCAAACATGCACATGTGTATGTTGCCATGCAGGAACATGATAATTAAATTCAAAATCGTCAACTATTGTAGCATCTCCATCTACAATCCATAAGAAAGGAGTATCACATAACTTTGCTGCTTCGATATGAGCCTGGTGTATTCCTTTTACTCCATGAACACGTTTTGCATCTGGTGCTTTATTTTTCAAATTTTCAAAGTTTATATCAGCATCCGGTTCTTCATAACTTATAAACACAACATCATAAGGCTTAGGTGTGCTTGCTAAAACATTTATTTCTTTTTTTGCAGCAATAAATTTGAATAACCATTCTCGTTCACTTATTCTTGTTTTTTTATTACAAAGCATTACACCGTCATGATATTCGCCATTTAGATACATATGATTTATTTTCCTATCATATGTATTGTGGTGAGAAAAATACGTATCAAATTTGAAGTCTTTGTGTATTTCTACATACTTAGGAACTACATAAAACATTTCAAATTTTGATTTGTCAAAAGCATCACAATATTCTTGATATGTATCAACGTAAAATATTTCATAATTTGCAGGCATACTCGCTACAATTTCAACTTTTTTATGTGAAACATAAAATCTAGTTTGTATTTCTTTATCAGTGTAACTGTGTGTTTTAGGTAGTAATACTACTCCATCATATTCATTGTTGTTTAGAAATACATGTGCAACATTCTGACTATATTCGTCTGGTACATAATCAAACGAAAAATCAGTAACTATCGTATCTGGGTAAACTATCCAGAAGTGTTTTGTTAAACTTTTTTGTGTAGCTGATTTTACACTATCCGTGCATTTTGCTATAGGAAAATTTTCTTTGAAAACTTGCCATTGTTCATCAGATTTCGAGCCAACATAGAATATATCATACATACAGTAATTATACTAAAATTATAAATTGATGTCAAGAACAGATTTCTGATAAATACTTTACATAAGGAGCTCCTATGGCAGATTTTATACCCGGTGAAAGTTACAGATTAGATGTAGTTGGTGCTGACAGCGATGTCTTAGTTGACAGCTGGACCAGCCAAATTAAAGCCAGCGTTGTGTCAAAATCAGGCGCATTACAAGTTGATGTTGATACTGGAAAGATTTTTGGACCAATGATTGGCGATATACACGACCTAGATGGTACAGTATTATTTGATAGTACAACAAATGTTTTCAAAACAAGTATTATTGGCGAAGTAAGAGATAGAAATGGCAACGTAATACTAGATCCTGAAAGCGAAATATTAAATGCTGATATTACCGGTAATGTCATTGATCAGTACGGACAATCAATTGTTGATAACGCTAATAGATCTATTGATGCAGATGCAATATATGGCACATTTTACGGAGATCTAATTGGTAGTGTAACTAGTGATACTACTCTGTTTGGTGCGTTTAGTGGAGACTTCAACGGTAGTCACTATGGAGATTTTTATGGAGATATTACAGGTAATGTTACAGGTTCTTTAACTGGAGACGCTACTGGTAATCATACAGGAACCCTTACAGGAAATCTTATCGGCTCGGTGATGGCTGATGAAACTACTTCATTAATGAGCCCACCTGATGAAAACCACAATCAACACAATTGGCTAGGTGGTATAGCACACACAGTAATGCCGCCAGAGGATGCAATCGCTAAAGGACCTATTGTTGTATTAGGAGATGACAGAACAGAAAGTGCTCTTAGAGGACATGTTCAACACTACGATGGGCGTCCTATTGTAACAGCTGATATAATTGGAAATGCACCATGGGTAGCTGAACATTTTGGTAAATTTAGAGGTGAGCTATATTCAGCCGATGATAAAAGTATAATAAGTTACAATCAAGGCAGCGGTCAAGTTTATGTAAATTCATATGGTATATTGACTTTTGAAGCAAATGATGCTACAAGCGATATAGAGTTTATGAGTCAATCTGTAACATTTAATGTAAAAGGTCCGCAAACTGTAAGAAGCTTCAACGGAACATGGCATAACAAATCAGCACTACTGCCAGACGATTGTGTATTACAGTTTGATGCAGAAGGTTTTGATGGCAACGGTTGGAGACAAGCAGGCGGCTTTGGTATCTATGTTGCAGACGAACCTATTAACAATACAGCATACAATGCATACTTTGGAGTTGCTCTATCCGATGGAGTAAACGGCCCGGCAGGAAATGAAAACAAAGGTTTGATATTTGATAGCGCAGGTGTTCTTAGAACGCCAATAGCCAAAGTAGGAAGTCATACATATGCACAACGTGATAGCATGGCTGCAGAAGCAGGCATGATAATTTTCAATAATAGCAGTAATAAATTTGAAGGTTACAACGGTAGTGCTTGGGTTGTACTAGGCTAAGTTTTAATTAATCTTATTATCCATGCAGGCGGATCAAGTTCCCACCATCGCTCTTGATTGTTCCATGCTTTACTATTAGCATGATGATTATTGTGCCAACCTTCTCCAAGTGTGATTAAACTTGCTATCCAACTATTACGACTATGATCATCAATATTATGATTTTTATAACCATGTATGTGTGCAATAACAATAATAGCACTAGTGCTGTGTAAAACTAAAACAGTAGGAATAGCATAAACAAATATTACTAACAATGGATCTATAATAGCAAGAATTATAACATAAACAATGTTAATTAAAAAATAATATTTGTGTGTAATTTTGTAAAAATTTTGTTTACGAATATCCTTGATATATTTTGGATTTATATGCTGTATATTCCAAAAACCAAACCAGGCTTTGACCCAACCCAACATATGCGGACTATGCACATCTTTTTCTGTATCAGCATGTCCGTGATGTTGTCTGTGTATTGCTGTCCATGCAAGTGGACTACCTATCATGGTAATACAACCAATTAGTCCTAAAACATATTCTAACCATTTATATGTTGTAAAACTCCTATGACTGATTAATCTATGATATCCTATGTTCACACCAAATACTCCTATAAACCAATAGGTAAGTAAACTGTATAATAGATATACAGGTGAGATGTCATAAAATATAACCAAACTTAACCCAGCTACTAATAATATATGGTTAAGTATTTGTGTAGCTCGTACTAATGTATTGTGCATTATTACTCCATTATACACTATTTAATCAAAATGTCAATGTGGAAACTCGAAATTTATAACGGAACACAAGATTTAGAACAGTGGTTCAAAGATGCTGCTGCTAAGAATTATGTGAACAACAGCAGTCAAGAAATGCTGTTTGAAAGACTGCAAACTGAAAAAAATACTACTCTATTTTTACTTTATAATAATGATAGAATAGTAGGAAATTTTGTTACACATAAATTACATAGTCTAGGAATACTTGGTGCCAATGCACATCGTATAGCGGCAAGAATGTGTGTAATAAATGATCACATCCAAGGGCCAAGAAAAATCACAGGCATGCGTAGTCTTAATGAAAATAATTGCCACGATCACATTAATCATCAGTTTCTATATGCTGTTGGAATACGATACTTAGGTTTAGACACACCCATGTATGTAAGCAGCCATCCTAGTGCAGTAGGTAGTCAAAAAATAGTTCACAACAAATATTGTCCTAAACTAAAAGAGTTTGGTTTGTTACAAGAACCTATCGAATTAGAATATAGGAATCATTTTCAATTTTTTTGGCAGGTTAACACAGAAGTGTGGTGGGATACATTTGTGAAGCAACAATGGCCAGAGAGCAAAGAGTGCTTAGACGTATTCTTTACACAACTTAAAAAAGTCTGACATTTCTGGAAAAACTTGTTCGTGATCAACTTCACGTCTGCGACCTTGTTCTGCAAAAAAATTATGAAAGTCTCTACGTCCTTGTATGACTTTTTCTAATGGATATTCTGTTGTATCCATATAATCAACAACACGTCTAAACTTTTCATATTCAATAGTGCTAAATGCATCTTTACGATTGTCATCTACATTTTCTTTTATAAACTGCAAATGATCGCGCATATAACTCATGTAGTGTTTTGGCAAAATATTCATATCGTATTGCAACGGTTCTTTAAGATGCGGTGTGTCAAATCCTAAACGTTGCCATCTGTGTGTTTCTATATCATTGTATTTTTTGCGCCATTCTAAGATCTTTTCTAATAGTGTGCGGAATGTTGTAACACTGAATATATTAAATGTAATCATCAACACCATAGGTGCTTCACAGTTACGCATATAATAATCCAAGTTGCGTTCAAACACTTCAATGTCTAATCCGTCACGTATGTATTCTGCACGTTTGCCCCAAGTGTCAATACTTGTAAACATTTTGAAACGTCTAATCTTGTTGTTAGTTAACAGATCATTTACACGGTTTGTAAACTTTTCTAACTGCTTCGGTTTGCCACCTAAGTTGCTGTTGCAGTTTAGTTCTAGTTCTGGCTTAGGATCTGCATCCAACATATCAAACAGTTTGTATGTGCTTTTTTGTATTGTTGGCTCTCCGCCTGTAATACGCAATATGTGTAGCTCTTTACTAAGCTCAGGCCACCAACGCCAAAATGCATCTAAATATGGATTGTTTTCTTCTTCAAATATTTGGAACCAATCAATATCACATCTGTGATTTTTTACATTTGTGTAAGGACCATGCTGTTTAATTTCTTGATAGTATCTGCTGCTGGCTTTTGGATGACAGTATCCACAACGGAAGTTGCACTCGTTGCCAAATGAAACTTCTAAGTATTCTGGGTTGACATCAAACTCTGCACCACCTTCTTTTACAGCGTTTAGCCTATGCTTGAAATAGATTGTTTGATTGCGTTGTTTTCTATCACTTACATAATCTTTACCAAGTGCTTCAATCTTCCAACAGTAATTACAACCAGCAGGCTGTTCGCCACGCATCATTGCAGCACGTTCTTGTTTCTTTTGTGCTGTGTTATGTATTGCACTTGGATTTTCTAGTAACGGTGCTGTATCAATCTTATGGGGAGCAGGATGATAACAACTATGTGTTTCACCTGTTTGGAAATATATGTTGGCATGATACCATTTTGCAAAACAAAACGTTGGTGATATTTCTTGTGTTATACCATCAATGCGTTTTATTTCTTCGCTTTCGCTACGCTCCATTAAGTCTCTCTATCCAAAAACTGATTGCTGTTGTCTCTAGTAGGATTTTGATATACAGTCTTAAAAAACTTGCTTTGTCCTGCATCTAATGGTTCAACTGCTATTGGGAGCAACAATTCGTTAATTAGTTTATCACCGTAATCTTCAGTAGCAAGAAACATTTCTTCTTCGTCGAGTGTATTTTCACTCCAATATTGGTTAAGCCAATCAAAATCACGCACGTTTACAAAATCCCAATCTGTACACATTGTTTTGTAAAGACCTTCTCTTGCTCCATATATTGCCCAA
>MDTC01142948.1_pt1 | contig 33245 bp, 20 predicted proteins | sample 811181 | NCBI WGS metagenome assembly MDTC01 (sample SAMN05326644, study PRJNA326480) | marine metagenome | isolation source: seawater | place: Pacific Ocean: North | collected 2011
AGCATGATGAGAGGCAACACCTTGTTGAGTTGGTCGAGATTGGCCAAGTTGGAGTTGAAGAACTCGTGAGGCCAAAAGGCGGACTGGCCGCTGACTAGCACGAAGGCGCAGATGAACAGGTACCCGCTCGCACTGCCGAAGTAGGCTCCGAGGTTACGCTTGAAGATGGCTGTGACGGCTTTCAAGTTCATTTGTCGAAATGTGATTGGATTATGAAATTTCCCGCTGGGATAGAGGCTATGCGGCGGTTTGCGTATTGAACCATTTGTCGAGTGAACTCTCCTCATCCAAGTCCTCTGGCTTGCCGTCAAAGACGAGCGAGCCGCGATTAATAAGCAGGATCCGGTCAGCCATTTCTCTGACTTCCTGCAGGATGTGGGTGGAAAGCAGGACGGTTTTGCCGAGGCCCTTGATCGTTTTCCGCACTTCGAGGATTTGGTTGGGATCCAAACCGGCTGTCGGTTCGTCCATGATGAGAACGTCCGGTTGATGGAGCAAGACGTTCGCCATGCCAACTCGCTGGCGATATCCGCGTGAGAGTTTCCCGATGGGTTTGTTGGTAACGGTGCTCAAGGCGCATTGGTCGACCACGGCTTCGATGCGCGATTTCAGGAGATGGGATTCTATTCCGCGGGCGTTACCGAAGAAATCCAGCAGAGTCAGTGGTGTCATTTCTTCGTAGAGTGGTCCGTTTTCCGGAAGGTATCCGATGCGGTTGGCTACGGCGAGTCGGTTCTCCGCTACGCTTTCGCCGCAAATCCAAGCTTCCCCTTCGGTGGGAGCCAAATATCCGGTTAGCATTTTCATGGTGGTGCTCTTGCCGGCGCCGTTCGGTCCGAGAAAGGCGACGACTTCGCCTTCGCGTATGGTGAAGTTGAGATTCTTCACGGCCATGAACATGCCGTAGTTCTTGCTTAGGCCGATAGCCTCGAGCATGACTGGGCGGTCAATGGAATTACTTTCTTCGCTCATGATGGATATTGGAGTGGAAATAAAACAATGAGGCCACTTGCTCTTCTAGCCTCTACGACGTAGCAACTAATCCTCTTGTAAGTTTATCGAACCCTTCTCAAAAAATTGTCTGACGCAAGAAATCAAGAAAAAACTTGGCAAGGATGGTTTTTATATAAAGAATGACAATAATTCTTTTCAATTAGTTTCGTCAGGGAAGATGAGACGATCAAAGACCAATAACCCCACCTCTCGGTCGGCCGCTATGGCCGCGGTTCTCTTTGCAATGCTTTGGTCATCTGCTTACGGTGACGGATCGCCCCCGGATTCTTCCCCTGTGCCAGTTGAGCCTCCCCGCTACGTCGAGTCTCCGTTTCGTTTGGACGATGCCGACGTCCTCGGTCTGCCTCTCTATCTGCGCTTACCTGGCAAGCCGCCCCTGTTTTACCCAAGGGCTCTCGATGTTTTCTCGTGGATCGACTTGGCCAGGCCGAATTGGCATTCGCTCCAAGAGCTTATTGAGCGACCGGATCTTGCCGATGAAGTTTTCCCTGAGCGCCCTGTTGTCGAAACGCCCAAAGCGTTGAGCTCGGTAGATTTTAGTATAGTTGAACCCACCGAGCCCAACAAGCCTGTTTCCAAGGATCCCGTTGATCAATATATTGCTCGCCTCGTCCGAAAGGCTTCGATCGGAGTAGATGAAGAAATCTTGACTGACCGCATGCGTATTAACTCTCCATCAGAAGAAGATCTTCTAAATGGGATTGCCTATTTGGAGAGTCTTAGAAATAGAGGGAAAAACACCCCCGAACCATTGACTCCGCTCGTTGAACCGTCTCCTTCTGCTCCTGCGGAAACCATCACTCAACCAGCTCAGCGTCCACCACCACTTTCTCAGCCAAGCCTTCCCAGCCTCGAGACGTCCCGGGCCGTTTCTCCTCCTGGAATTCCCGATCCCATTCCTCCATCCAAGGCCACCTTGCGGATGGCTGCCAAGGTGTCTCTTCCCGATGGCACGCAACGGCCGGCTTTCGCTTCCGAGTTTTTTCTCACCACGCGTCAACTCGAGGATTTGCTGAGCGAGGCCATACCATATCCAACGGCGGCCAACGACGTTCGGCAACTGATCCGTTTATGGGCCGAGTCCACAAAACGCGTGGACAGCAAAGGAAACACCCTTGCCCTGAAAGTGAAGAGCGTCCTCGTTGCGGCAAAGGTCAGCAAGGTTGACACCGATCTCAACGGGGAGGCCGAGGTAGCGGGATTGAAGCCGGACGACTACTATCTAATCGGCATCGACAAGGATGACGAGACCGGGATAGTTACCATCTGGTCCAAGCCCATTGCCATCTCCCGTGGCGAGAATCACGTCGAAGTCTCCGCTCAAGACGTCGTCTGGAGCAAATAGTTCAGTTTCCCTTTTCTTCTTGCGAATCTAAGGCTCGCTATTCGCGTCCCCATTCCTTTACTTCCGCCCTTTCTATGAGCGACCTTAACGAAGAAATTCTCCAACAAGCCGCCACGCAGGCTCGAGGCCTTGCCATCGACGCCATTCATTCATGCAGTTCAGGTCACCTTGGACTGCCCCTTGGGGCGGCCGAGGTGGGAGCCGTCCTTTTCGGCCATGATCTTTGCGTTGATCCTGCCGATTCCGAATGGCTCAATCGTGACCGCTTCGTTTTATCTGCCGGTCACGGCAGCATGTTCCTCTACAGCTGGCTTCACCTGTCCGGTCACGATTTGTCCCTCGATGACGTGCGGTCGTTTCGTCAGCTTCACAGCAAGACCCCTGGGCATCCCGAGTTCGGCGAAACACCTGGTGTGGAGTGCACCTCCGGCCCCCTTGGACAAGGTGTGGGCAACGCCGTGGGCATGGCCATTGCCTCCAAAATGGCAGCCGCCAAGTTCAACACTTCCGAACATCCCATTTTCGACCATCACATCGTTTGCCTTGCGGGCGATGGATGTCTGCAGGAAGGTATCGCCGCCGAGTCCGCATCCCTTGCTGGTCACCTCGGACTCGACAACTTTATACTTCTCCACGATTCCAACGACGTCACGCTCGACGCCATGGCCGAGGCTACCCAGAGCGAGAGCGTCATGGATCGCTTCGCCGCCTATGGTTTCGACGTCGAGCGCATCGAGGACGGTCATGATTTGTCCGCCATCGCCAGTGCTCTTGGACGAGCTCGTTCCAGCGACAACGGCAGACCAAAGTTCATCGAGGTCAAGACCATCATAGGTAAGGGCATTCCTGAAGTCGCCGGCACGCCTGCCGGTCATGGAGAAGGTGGTGCCAAGTTCGCTGCGGAGGCCCGCGCCGCCATGGGTTTGCCTGAAGAAACCTTCTATGTTTCCGATGACGTTCGTTCTTACTTTGCCGCTCGCAAATCCGAGTTGGCCGAGAAGCGGACGGCATGGAACCAACGATTCGAGGATTGGCAAGCCGCCAACCCCGAAAAGGCTCGTCTTCTCGCGAGCGGTCTCGCCCGTGAAGCGCCTACCGATCTCATGGATCGTGTCCAAGTCTTTCCCGGGGACGCCAAGCTAGCCACCCGGGTCGCCGGTTCCCAGATCATCAACGATCTTGCTGGCGCTCTGCCGCTTCTTGTAAGCGGGTCGGCGGACCTCCACGGTTCCACCAAGAACTATCTCAAGGAGCAAGGTGATTTCTCCCGCGACAACCATTCCGGTCGCAACCTCTTGTTCGGTATCCGCGAACACGCCATGGGGGCCATCGTGAACGGATTTGGTTACTACGGCATCTTCCGGGCATCCGGAGCCACCTTTGCCGTTTTCGCCGATTACATGCGCCCCTCCGTTCGCCTCGCCGCTCTCGCCGGATTGCCTATCTTCCATGTTTGGACCCACGATTCCGTTGCCGTCGGCGAGGACGGTCCCACCCATCAACCCGTCGAGGTTACTTCTGCCCTCCGACTCATTCCCAACCTCGACGTCATCCGCCCCGCCGATCCCGAGGAAACCGCTGCTGCCTTTGTTGCCGCCATTCAGCGCGTAGATGGCCCCACCGGACTCATCCTTACCCGCCAAGGCGTACCTAATCTCAGTGAGATCACCGTTGAAGAGCGTAGAACCGGGGTTCTTCGCGGCGGTTACGTTGCGCGGCGCGAGAAAGGCGACCTTGAACTTATCATTCTTGCTTCCGGCAGCGAGCTTTCCGTGGCCCTAACCGCCGCAGACAAACTCGGTGACACCGTGCGGGTGGTCTCCATGCCCTGCATGGAACGCTACGAGCGCCAGGATGACGAATACAAGCGAGACGTGCTCCCCCGCAAGTGTCGCAACCGCATGGCCGTCGAGGCTGGCGTGAGCGATCTATGGAGAAAATACGTCGGCCTCGATGGAGTGGTGGTCGGGATCGATCGTTTTGGTCTCTCCGCCCCCGGTGGAACCATCATGACTGAATTGGGCATATCCGTCGAAAACGTCGTAAAACAAGCCGCGCTTGCTGGTTTGCGGGTCTGAACTCAACGAAAATCGTCATCATGAGAGGAGGCAGTCACCTTTTGTTTCGCTGGTTCCTCACGATCTTCTTTCTATCCCTCTTGGCAGCCTGTTCCTCGCCATGGGCCAAAAAAAAGGAATCATTTCCACTTCTTGATCCGTCCGTCCTCGGCAGGCCTTTTGAGGGGCCATACCCCTTCGCCATAGGATTTCCCGCGACGGCCTATTACTTGACTGGCCCGCAGCAGGCAAAGCCTCCCGACGGGTCCTTCCCGAAGGGCGTCCGGGTGGCTTTGATCCTCGATGCCGGAAGCTATTCCTTGGTCACAAGTAAATCGGGGATCACGGCTTACGTGTCATCGGATGCTTTGCATTTGGTCAAATAGGCTTCCCTCGCTCCTCATTCATGGCTTGCAGAAGGTTTGAGATGCGAAAGTTCGTCGCTCTGTTGATTGTCGGTTCTTTGACCCCTTTCCCCCTTTCCCCGGTCCATGCGGATGGCTTTGGCCAGAGCCCGGCTGGAAAAAATCTGGAAAAGGCTTTGTTGGAGCATTTCGCGTTACTCCAGTCGACCGAGGAGAGCCTGAGGGGATTGGGGCGCTTTGATTCCTTGATGCCAGCCAACGCGAAAAAAATCCGGAGCTTGGCATGGGAAGCTTATCGAGTGGGCCGGGCGCGTCGGGAACTACAGGAAGATTTCGCTGCCAACCGAGTGACCTCGGGGAAATACCTCAGTCACTACGTGGTCCGAGAGGTTGGAGAGAAGCCGGCTTCCGGATGGCCCTTGTTCATTGCCATGCATGGGGGAGGTAAGGCGCCCAAGGAATTGAATGACAGCCAGTGGCGGGTTATGCAGCGATACTATCGCGACCACGCGAGCAAGGGCGGTTACCTTTATTTGGCCCTGCGGGCCCCAACCGACGAGTGGAACGGATTCTACACTGGTTACGTTTATCCCTTGATCGCCAAGTTGATTCGTCAGTTCCTCATCTTGGGGGACGTCGATTCAAACAAAGTTTTCGCTTTGGGATATTCTCACGGAGGTTATGGAGCCTTTGCGATCGGGCCGAAGATGGCCGACCGTTTCGCCGCAGTCCACAGCTCCGCCGCTGCCCCGACCGATCGAGAATCTTCACCCCAAAACCTGCGGAATACGCCTTTCACCTTCATGATAGGGGATAGAGACACTGCCTACGGGAGACTCAAGCGTTGCATCGCCTTCGACAAGGCGGTGCGAGAACTTCGTGGAGACCGCAAGAACGTCTATCCGGTCCGCATGTTTTTAAAAAAGGGTTTCGGGCACGTCGGGTTGCCTGATCGGGATCAAATTGCCGACATGTATGCCGCCATTCGAAATCCGACGCCCAAGTCCCTTGTTTGGGAACCTACGGATTCAGTGGTGCGCCGTTTTGCTTGGTTGGAAATACCAAACCCCTCCAAAAAACAGTTGGTTGAGGCATCTTGTCAGGGCAATCGCATCGAGATGAAGCTAACCAACGTCGAGGCTATGAATCTCTATCTCGATGAGCGTTTGGTTGATTTCAGCAAGCCCATCGTCGTGAGTGTCAATGGCAACGAAGTCGTCAATCGCTTGCTCAGTCCCTCTCTTTCAGCTCTCTGTCGTACGCTGGAGGAACGGGGGGATCCGGAACTCGCCTTCTCGGTGAAAGGGCCGTTGCCCCTCGTTGCCCACCCCCGTTGAGTTTCAGGCTTTGGCATGAGCTCCTTATCTCCTTTGGTTCTATCGACCTGGAATCATGGCCGCTTGGCGAATGCAGCTGCTTGGGGAATTCTCTCAGTCGATGGTATCGCTCTCGATGCGGTCGAAGCGGGCGTTCGGGCGGTTGAAGCCGATCCAGCTTGTTCCTCGGTTGGTTACGGAGGCTTGCCCGACCGCGAAGGCAACGTGACCTTGGATGCTTGTGTCATGGATGCTTCGGGTGCCTGTGGGTCAGTGGCGTGCCTGAGCGAAATTCGGCATCCCGTTTCCGTGGCTCGCAAAGTGATGGAGGAGACCCCCCACGTCATGTTGAGTGGAGAAGGAGCCTTGCGGTTTGCCATCGAGCAAGGTTTCGAACATGAAAACTTGCTCACGGAGGAAGCCGAACGTCGTTTGCTCGAATGGAAGGAGACTGCCCAGTATCACCCTCGGGCCAACGTCGAGGATCATGACACGGTGGGCGTGTTGGCCATCGATGCCTTGGGCCGATTGGCGGGGGCATGCTCGACCTCTGGCATAGCATGGAAAATGAATGGCAGGGTAGGGGATTCCCCGATCGTGGGGGCGGGCCTTTTCGTGGACGGCGAGGTTGGAGCGGCCTGCGCCACGGGTTTGGGCGAACTGGCGATGCGCGGGGTGTCGGCGTTCTACATGGTCGAGTTGATGCGGCAAGGAGCCACCCCGCAGGAGGTGTGCGAGAAAGCGATCACGAGGGTCGTCGAGAAGCAGGACGTCGGGGATGCCCAGTTGGGCGTTCTCGCCTTGGACAAAGACGGGCGAACCGGTGCCTATGCCTTGCGAGAGGGTTTTACTTTCGCTGCCCGTACAACTGAAGCAGACACGGTTAAGGGTGCGAAACACCACAAGAAATAGCGGTTTCTCTCCCTTCCTCAATCCAACGAAACACCTCTGTTTCTGCTCGCCCTATCATTTTAGGTCGTTCAATCTGACTTCATGAAATCATTACCCTCTACTATTCTCCGGCTCTTTCTTGGGGCCTTTCTATTCGTATCGTCCGCTGCCTTGCTCTCCGCCGAGGAGAAGGCCAATGAAAAGGAGACGGTCAAAGAGAAACCACCATTCCAAGAAGTATTCAAGGAATTGGATGCCCAGGCTCGGGCTGCCATGCAAAAGGATCCGAGGGAAGGACTCAAGGAAGTGGAAAGGGTGGGACGTCTGCTCATCAAGGATTATCCGGAAGAACCCATTCCCTATGCCATGCTGGCTTTCGTTGGCGGCAGGACCAGCGACAATGAGAAGAAAGTCTCCATTTTTAAGGAGTTGGCGGCGATCCAGAGTTCTAACCCCAAAGTTGCTCAAGTAGTGGGTCGAGCCAAGGGTGAGCTCAAGAAGATGGAAGCCCTTGGGAAACCTCTCGAAATGAAGTTCACGGCTCTCGATGGCCGTGAAGTCGATCTAACCAAGATGAAGGGCAAGGTCGTTCTGATCGATTTCTGGGCGACTTGGTGTGGCCCTTGTGTTCGAGAATTGCCGAACGTCAAAAGAGCCTACGGTGAACTCCACGAACAAGGCTTTGAGATCGTTGGGATTTCCTTGGACAAGGATGAAAAGAAACTGACCAGTTTCGTGGCCAAGAACGATATGCCGTGGCCCCAGTACTACGATGGCAAAGGATGGGGAAACCTGCTTGCCCAGGAACACGGTATTCGTGGCATCCCCGCCATGTGGTTGGTCGACAAGGAAGGTAACTTGGTCGACCAGGACGCTCGCACGGACCTCGAGGAAAAAGTGAAGAAATATTTGGCCCAATAAGGTTTTCCGTGTGAATTCGGGAGTCCTGTCTCCCCGTATGTTTCGGTTGGTTGTCACTACCTCTTTTTCCGCGGCGTGTTTCGTGGTGACCTGCTTGGCGGGTTCCCAGCTTGACGAGGCGATCCCCCTCACGGGCGAATCCTTTCGCCCCGTGTTCGTTCGCATGGAGGACCAGTTGTTCCGCAAGGCGGGCGATCACGAGACGTTTTGCAAAAAACATGCTGACCGCCCCCGTTCGCAAAACCGCAAGGAGGTTACTGCCTTGTTGCGTAAGAAGGCCGACGGTTCCTGGAAAAAGGTCGAGGAGTTGGTTACGAAACTGGAGAAAGAAGGAGAAGTCCGCGGACCCCGACGTTTCTGGATCGTCAATGGTTTTGCCTGCTTAGCGAAGCCGGCAGCCATTAAGAAATTGGCTGAGCATGAGGCTGTGTCCTTCGTCTACCTCGATCGATTCGCTCGCCCGACAAGAGCCCCCCGTTCGTTGAGTTCCTCGCAGATGACCGCCATGAAGGCTCTCTTCGAATCGTGGCAAAAAAAGCCTGCCGATCTGAACTGGAAGGATGCGAAAATTCCTTGGAACCTGGAGGGAATCAAGGTGCCTGAGGCTTGGCGGAAGGAAAAGGCTTTCGGGCAGGGTGTCACCGTGGCGGTGATCGACTCGGGCATTTTGCCGACCTCTTCCTTGGCTCATGCCTTGTGGAAGAACCCGAAGGAGACTTTCAACGGCAAGGACGACGACGGCAACGGCTTGGTGGACGACGTCTTCGGATATGATTTCATGTCTGAATCAGGATTCGTGCAGGAAACCAGCCGGATGTTGTCGCATGGCAGCATCTGCGCCGGGATCATCGCGGGGCGACCCTCGGCGAAAAGCAAATGGTTGACCGGTGTGGCGCCCAAGGCGGAGCTCATGTTGGTCAAGGGATCCTTCGACCTGCGGGCCTTGGAATACCTGCTGCTCAACGATGCCGATCTTGTCTCCATGAGCTTCATGATCGTGGGCCGCGAACTGGGGCACGTTCGTGGTCTCTACCGCAATGCCTTCGAGCATCTTTCCGCTGCTGGTGTCTTGTCCATGGGGGGAGCCGGCAACTTTGCCGCCGGGCCCAGGGCTTTGGCCCTAGGCAAGCAGATCGGATTGCCCAAGGACATACCCTGCGTGGTGGCGGTGGCCGGGACGACCAAGGATCGCGCCACCGTTTCCTTCAGCAGCAAGGGGCCATGTTACTGGGAGAACGTTGCTTTCTTTTCCGATTATCCAAAGAAGAAACCGCTTACCAAGCCGGACGTCACTGCTTTCCCCACGGGATATCCCATGTGGACCTATCCCCCGAACCGACAGACCAAGGCACGCGGCTGGCGGGAGATCAGCGCCGAGGATGGGGCCTCCTTGGTCGTGGGTCCCGGAGGCAATTCATTTTCCGGACCCCATGGTGTCGGCGTCGCCGCTTTGGTGCTGTCGGTCAACCCCGAGATGAATGCCTGGGAGGTCAAGGAACTGCTCGAGCGAACCGCGGCCGACTTGGGCCCAAAAGGTGTCGATACCCAATATGGAGCCGGTCTGCTCGACGCCTTGGCCGCCGTGCGGCAGGCCAAGAAGAGCGAATAGTCTATTCCAGTTGCCCACGAATCCCCAGGTCATCTCATTGGGGCGTTATGGAAAGGTCGAGATGTAATTCCGCATCCTGATGATGGGTTCGGAAGTGACCTGAAAATCGCCCATTGCCTTACCATTGGGATGGTTTGCCTGGCTTTTTCATGCTCCCGATCAGACGGGGTCTGAGAACTATTTTTTCTTTGTCCTAATTTTATGCTGGCAATCTATTGTATACTTGAAGATACTTAAGTGCACAATAACGATGGCATCGTCTTTTTGAAGAACCCTAAACCTGTCGACTACCGAGGGACTTCCAACGGACAACCGATACCATCAATAGGAAAATACTAATCAAACGAACAATTGGAGGAGAGTGAAATGAGCATGTTTTGTTATCAATGTCAGGAAACTTCCAGAAATATTGGATGCGAAGACAAAGGAGTGTGTGGCAAAGACGAGGAAACAGCCAACCTTCAGGACCTCTTGCTTTACGTATTGAGGGGAATCTCGGTTGTTTGCGAGGCGACTGACGAAACGGACCGAGAAACAGGGCGTTTTGTCGCAGACGGGCTCTTTACGACCATCACCAATGCGAACTTCGACGGGAAGAGGATTCGCTCGCTTGTCGACGAGGGCATGGATATCCGCGACCGACTCAAGCAGGAGCATGGCTTGAACGGGGAACTACATCATTCCGCAGGTTGGAGCCCCGAGGGAGAGGCTGACTACTTGACCAAGGCAGCAACCGTTGGGGTGCTCTCCACCGAAAACGAGGACGTGCGTTCGCTCCGTGAACTATTGGTGTATGCGTCCAAGGGTATCGCTGCTTATGCCCACCATGCTGCGAGGTTGGGTTGCGAGGACGAAGGGATTTACCGGAAACTGACTGGTTTTTTGGCATCCACTACTCAGGATCTCAGCGTGGACGAAATGATTGCCAAGGTCTTGGAGGCCGGAGAAACCACGGTTCAAGTGTTGGCGCTTTTGGATGGAGCCAATACGGGAGCCTACGGATCACCGGAAATTTCCGAGGTCAATCTAGGAGTCCGAGACAAGCCAGGCATTCTTATAACGGGCCATGATCTCAAGGATTTGTCGGATTTGCTCGACCAAGCCAAGGATGCAGGCGTCGACGTTTACACGCACTGTGAAATGTTGCCGGCGCATTATTATCCGGAGTTCAAGAAACAAGACCATCTTGTTGGCCACTACGGAAATGCATGGTATAAGCAGAGGAGTGAATTCGAGAATTTCAACGGCCCCATTCTCGTCACCACCAACTGCTTGCTCCCTCCGAGAGATTCCTATCGGGATAGGCTCTTTACCACCAGTATCACCGGATTCCCCGGGGTGAGGCATGTTTCGGGATCGGGAAACGGTTCTCCCAAAGATTTCTCTGAATTGATCGAGTTGGCCAAGGCATGCGATTCCCCGAATGAAATCGAACAAGGGAGCATCGTCGGAGGATTCGGGCATAGCCAGGTCTTGGCTCTAGCCGATAAAGTCGTGGAGGCCGTCAAGTCGGGTGCGGTCAAGCGGTTTGTCGTGATGGCTGGATGTGACGGTCGTCAGAAGGAACGAAGCTACTTCACGGAGGTGGCGGAAACTCTTCCCGAGGACACGATCATATTGACTGCCGGTTGCGCCAAGTTCAGGTACAACAAGCTGGATCATGGTGACATCGGGGGGATCCCCCGACTTTTGGATGCAGGGCAGTGCAACGACTGTTATTCACTGGCCGTGATTGCGCTCAAGCTCCAAGAGGTGTTTGGGCTGGAGGACATCAACGATCTTCCGATCTCGTTCGACATCGGTTGGTTCGAGCAGAAGGCGGCTGCGGTTCTGCTTGCCCTCCTCCACCTAGGAGTAAAGGGCATTCGCTTGGGACCCACCTTGCCGGCGTTTCTTTCTCCCGGCGTGGCCAAGGTCTTGGTGGAGAATTTCGACATCAAGCTGGCCGGTAATCCTGCCGAGGACATAGAATTGATGATGCAGGGCAATTGATCCAGCCAGCCTTGTTCGCTGTCAGGCGGCGGGTAGGGGGCGACGACTAGTCTTTCAGGCGCTTTAGGATATCCTTGGCCACGACCTCGGCGAGGGCTTGCGAGCCTTGCGGGAAATAGTGCACGTTGGCTGGGCGCATCAGTTCCTTCATGCGTTCCTTGCTCATGGTGTATAAGTCGAGCGTGGGCACGTCGTGCTTTTTCATAACACGGGAGGCGGCCTCGTTGAAGCGAATCGAATCCCCGACGTAACGACCCTTGGAGCCGGGAGGCACCGGCGTGGTGTTGCGCCAAACCAGTTTGGCCTCGGTCTTCTTCATGCGGGCCACCAGTTTGTCCAAGTTCTTCTCGTACTCGTCGATCGGCACCTGCGCCTTGCCGCCCTTTTCCTTGGGGTATAGGTTTTCCCCGTTGGGTCCCATGTACTTCAGGTCATGCAAACCCCAGTTGAAGTGGATGAGGTCCCATTTGCCTTCGCCGAGCCACTTGTCGATCTCCGCCAAGCCCTTGGTGGTCGGGCCGCCATTGGTCGGTATTCTGTGCAGGTTCACCTTTCCCTTGAGCAAGGCGCGAGTAGGCAAAGTGTATCCGATGGATATGGAATCCCCTATGATGAGGACGCGGGGCAATCCCGCGACGTCCTCGATCGGTGTCATCGGACTGATCCGTTTCGGTTTCTTGGCCTGTTGGGCGTGCATGGTTCCGACTGCCAGGCAGATTATCAGGACGAGGGCGATTATTTGTTTCATATTGATTAGGTTGGAAGAAAGGCAGCGGTGGGCAAGCGTGTATTGATGCCCCCCGGCTCACTCACCTTGATTTGGTTGTTTGCGCTCCTTCGGGTTTGACCGCCTTCGCGCTCTTTCCGAAACTCATGAAATGAAATCATATGCCCCTTGTTTGTTGCTTGCCCTTGCTTGTCTTGCCCCTGGAGTTTTCGCTGTTTCCGGTGACGATATGCTCAAGGAGTATTTCGAGCTCGAGACAGCCAAGATCGAAGACGGTTTTCTCGCTGAGGTGAAGAACAAGGCCGATTGGCTCGCGAAGAAGGATGGTTACCGAAAGCAGCTCTTCCATATGCTGGGTCTCGATCCCGACCGAGAGCGGACCGATCTCAAGGTGACCATCACAGGTAAAGTGGAGGGAGAGGGCTTCGTGGTCGAGAAGCTGCACTACCAATCGAGTCCCGGTCTATACGTTACGGGCAACCTCTATCTTCCCAAGGAGCGCAAGCCGAACCAGAAATTCCCCGCCATCCTCTACGTTTGCGGACATGGTCGGGTGCGAAAGGACGGGATCAATTACGGCAACAAGGTCCACTATCATCACCATGGTTCATGGTTCGCGCGACATGGTTACGTCTGCCTCACCATAGACACCATTCAGCTCGGTGAGATCGCGGGTCTTCATCACGGCATCTATTCCAAGAACATGTGGTGGTGGGCATCCCGTGGCTACACGCCCGCCGGCGTGGAGGCTTGGAACGGCATCCGTGGCATCGATTACCTGCAGTCTCGTCCCGAGGTGGACGGCGAGCGCATCGGAGTGACCGGTCGATCGGGTGGGGGAGCCTACAGTTGGTGGGTGGCTGCTCTCGACGAGCGAGTCAAGGCGGCCGTGCCCGTGGCGGGTATCACCAGCATGCGCAACCACGTCGTCGATGGTTGCGTGGAAGGCCATTGCGACTGCATGTACCAAGTGAATTCCCAAGGCTGGGATTTCGCCATGATATCATCACTCGTGGCACCGCGGGCCCTGCTCATCTCGAACACGGACAAGGACCGCATTTTTCCTCTCGACGGGGTAGTCGAGGTGCACCGCAAGACGAAGCGGGTCTACGATATCCTCGGCGTCCCCAACAACCTTGGTCTCCAAATAACGGAAGGTCCCCACAGGGACACGCAGGACCTGCGGGTGCATGCCTTTTCGTGGTTCAATCGCTTCCTCAAGAACGAACGGCCGCTCATCGAAAAACCCGCCGTGAAGTACTTCGAGCCTGAGGGATTGAAGGTCTTCGACAAGCTCCCCGAGGACGAAATCACCAGCAAGATACACGACACCTTCGTGCCGCTGGTTGCTCCTCCCGCGATTCCAGACGACAAGAAGTCATGGGGAGACTATCGTGGAGAGGTCATGTCCGGCCTGAAGCAAAACGTTTTCGCCGGATGGCCAGCCAAGCCCGGTTCCGTGACTCTCCGGAAGGCGGTTGACCTGGAGTCGGAGGACGTCGCCTTGTCGGCTTACGACTTTGTTTCCCAGGCACCGTGGAATCTTCGCCTTTTCGTCGTCCAACGCAAGGGGCTTCCACGCAAGGATCTCGATCTCGTGGTGCTCAACGTCCTCGACGAAAAAGGGTGGGGCGAGTTCGCCGCCACTTATGGCAAAACCTTCCCCAAGGCCTTCGAGAATGTCGGTAAGCTCCCCGCTCACGCCGCCGATGCATTCGCCTCGGAGAAACGCATGTTCAAGAAGCACCCATGGGCCATGGCCTACGTTGCGCCAAGGGGCATAGGACTCACCGCATGGTCCGGCGATGCTCGCAAGCAGAACCATATTCGTCGTCGTTTCTACCTGCTCGGGCAGACCCTTGACGGCATGCGGGTCCATGACGTCGTCCGTTCCGCCAAGGCCCTTCGAGGCGTCGACGGTTTCGCCAAAACTCCTCTTTGGTTGCAGGCCCACGGCCACATGGCGGCCAATGTTCTGTATGCTTCGCTGTTCACGCCCGAGGTTACCCGACTCGACCTCCACGACCTGCCCACGACCCACATGGAAGGTCCCGCCTACCTCAGCGTCATGCGCCACCTCGACCTTCCGCAAGCCGTCGCCCTCGCCGCCGAACGTTGTCGCGTCGTTCTCTACCAACCTGAGGCAAAATACGATCCCTTCCCCGCCAAGATTGCCAAAGCCCTCTCTTTCGGTGACAAGGCGTTCTCGGTTCGGAAGGTGGTTCAGCAATAAGTCGTGTCATGGCGCTTCGCGGGTTTTGGAAGGCTCCTTTTAAGTTGGGTTTTTATTGTGAGACAGCTCCTTTTTGGCTCATAATTCAAATGTGCTGAATTTCGAGGGCAAAGGGGCAGGGCGTTTCTGCGACGGCGTAAGCCGACGAGATTTCCTGCGGGTCGGCGCCTTGGGCATGGGCGGGTTGAGCTTGCCGCAAATCCTGCGAGCCGAGGCCGCCGCGGGCGTGGGAAGTTCCAACAAGGCGATCATCATGATCTACATGGCGGGAGCGCCGCCACATCAGGACCTGATCGATCCGAAGCCGAATGCGCCGACGGAATTCCGGGGCGACTTCAAGCCGATCCCGACCAATGTGAAGGGTATCCATGTAAGCGAGTCCCTGCCGCGGATGGCCAAGATCATGGACAAGTGGACGGGGATACGTTCGCTGGTGGGGGCCCCGAGTGGCAGTCACGATTCCTTCATGTGCTATACGGGTCGGCCTGGGTCGGCCTTTTTCGACCGCCCTTATCCGAAACCACCGGGCAACTGGCCCAGCATAGGGGCCACGGTCTCCAAGCTGATGGGGACAACTGCTCCCGGGATGCCGGCGTTTGTCGGGCTTGCCCCAAAGGCGGGGCACCCGCCGTACGGGTCTCCGGGGGAATCTGGCTTCCTCGGCGCCTCCCACGGGCCATTCCGTCCCACGGGACCGGCCCGTGAGGACATGGACCCGAACCTCGTTGGGGCGACCCGTATCGTGAGACGCCATTCGCTCCTCGCGGGGTTCGATAGTTTTAGACGCCGGTTGGAAGAGGGAAACGAGTTGGAGCAAATGGACGCCTTCACCCAACAGGCTTTCGGCGTGCTCAGCTCGTCGCAACTAGGAAAGGCCCTCGACCTCGAAAGGGAGGACCCCAAGGTGCGCGAGCGCTACGGAAAAGGGGATTCCAAGAACGTAGGCGACGGAGCCCCGCGCAACAACGAGCATTTTCTCATGGCTCGCCGCATGGTGGAGGCGGGAGCCCGAGTAGTCACCCTGAACTTCGGCCGCTGGGATTTTCACAGCAACAACACGGCGGGCGTGAAGGGTCATGCTCCCATCTTCGACCAAGGATTGAGCGCCTTGATAGAGGACCTGCATGAGCGGGGCATGGACAAGGACGTGTCGGTGGTGGCTTGGGGCGAGTTCGGTCGCACGCCCAAGATCAACAAGGACGGTGGTCGCGACCACTGGCCTCAGGTGGGCTGCGCCTTCGTGGCGGGCGGGGGAATGACACACGGTCAAATCATTGGGGCTACCGACGCAACGGCGGCCGAGGTGACCGAGCGACCTGTCCACTACGGGGAGGTGCACGCCACGCTTTACCGGAACCTCGGCATCGACTCAAGCTCCGCTCCCCTCACCGATCTCTCGGGCCGTCCGCAGTATTTGGTCGATGGCTGGAAGGCACTTCCCGAACTGGTGGGGTGATACATGGCGCTCATGATTGGAAACTGTCCCTTTCCGCGAAGATTCATGAGCACGACACAAATTTATTTGTCCAAAGCTACGTCTTGCGTTCTACTAGATAATGTCGTGCACGTGCATACAATTTTAAAACCACTGCCACTAGGGAGGATAGAGCAATGCTGGAAATAACGACAAATGAGCAGCGAGGATTCCGTGGTGACGTTTCGCGCCGCGATTTCCTGAAGGTCGGGGCCCTCGGAATGGGCGGCATGAGTTTGCCGGGCCTGTTGCAGGCGGAGAAGGAACAAGATAAAGGGAGATCCCCAAAGGCGGTCATCATGGTGTTTTTGGCGGGAGGGCCCTCTCACATGGACCCCTTCGATATGAAAGAGGACGCTCCCGCCGAGTTCCGGGGGGAATTCGCCTCCATTCCAACCAAGGCTTCCGGTGTCAGGATTTGCGAATACCTGCCGGGCATAGCGTCCCAGATGGACCAGTGCTCCATCATCCGCTCCATCGCCGACACTACGAATTCCCATAATTCGTTTCACGTGATGACGGGGCATTCGAAGCGGGGTTTTCAGCCTTCGGGCGGATGGCCGTCCATGGGATCGGTGCTGGCCAAGGTGCAGGGCGACCACTTGGGCACGCCGGGTTACGTCGACATGGGGGGGGGTATCTCGGGGGGCGGTTTCCTCGGCTCGGCCTTCTCGGGCTTCAAGACCAGCGGCAAGGGTCGCTACGACATGGCCCGCCAGTCGGGGATGAAGGAGAGTCGCTATGCGGACCGCAAGGATTTGCTGAAGAACTTCGATAAATTCCGCCGCGAGTGCGACGCCAGTGGTATGATGGAAGGTTTCGACGTGTTCAACCGTCAGGCCTTCGATATCATTACCTCCGAACGCTTGGCCAAGGCCCTTGATTTGAAGAGAGAGGATCCGAAGACGGTGGCGCGCTACGGCAAGGATTGCAGCAATTTCCTGTACGCCCGCCGGGTGGTGGAGGCGGGGGCGCGCTTCGTGACCCTGAGCACGGGTGGCTGGGACACCCACGGCAAGAATTTCACCACCCTCCGCAATACGCGCCTTCCCATCCTCGACAAGGGGGTCTCCAACCTCATCCAGGACCTGCGCGACCGTTCCATGCTGGACGACGTCACGATCGTCGTTTGGGGTGAGTTCGGTCGCACGCCCAAGATAAACTCTAACGCCGGTCGTGATCACTGGAGTCGCGTCATGTCCGTTTTGTTGGCGGGTGGTGGAATGAACAACGGACAAGTCATTGGGGCATCCGACCCGAGAGGCGGCGAGCCCGCCGATCGGCCGGTGTATCTCGCAGAAGTCTTCGCCACGCTCTATCACAACGTTGGCATCGACGTAAGGAAGACGCTCCTGCAAGATCTTTCGGGTCGTCCCACGGCCCTCGTGGACAATGGTCGCGGCCCGATTCGCGAACTAGTTGGCTGAACTTTTCGAATCAACGCCTTTGCAAACAAACTGAAACATCTTGCCATGAAACAAACTAAATTAGGCATTTTCAGCGGGTTAGCCCTCCTGCTTGCAATACCTCATCTCCAAGCGGCCAACTTCGGTGAACTCGAGAAGCTGTCCCTTCATTTTTCGGCCTACGAAGGGGGTTCGCTCAAACTCAAGGGTGTCGACGCCAGGCGTCAGTTGGTCGTCACGGGTTTTTACGTTGGCGGTGGCCAGCGTGATTTGACCCGCTTGGTCAAGTACGCCGTGGAACCTGCGGGAGTGGCGGCAATCGACAAAACGGGCTGGGTCAGTCCACTGAAGGATGGCAAGGCCGTGATAACCGCCAAAGCAACGGAAGGAGCCACTGCCACAACGGAAATTACAGTGGAGGAATTAGGCGAGGTCCAGCGCATCGGTTTCCCCAATGAAGTCGCTCCGCTGCTCACCAAGTACGGCTGTAATTCGGGGTCTTGCCACGGGAAGTCCAGTGGGCAAAATGGCTTTCGCCTCTCGCTTCTTGGTTTCGAGCCCGCTGAGGATTACGAGTTCATCGTGAAGGAAGCTCGGGGTCGCCGGGTTTTTCCAGCTGCACCTGACCGTAGCCTTTTGCTGCTCAAGCCCACCAACGAATCCCCGCATGGCGGCGGATCCCGTCTCAAGGTGGGATCGCTCGACTACCGCACTATTCTCTCTTGGCTCACTCAAGGCATGCCCTACGCCAAGCCAGATGACCCTACTCTCGAGGGAATCTTGGTTCTCCCCAATGTTCGAGTCATGGACATGAACACGGAACAGCAACTGCTCGTTACCGCCAAGTATTCCGACGGTTCCATGAGGGACGTCACACGCATAGCCCTTTTCGAGGCGAACGACGAGGAGGTTGGTGAGGTGGATGAAAATGGTTACGTCGAGGTCTTCGGGCAGTCCGGTGACCTGGGAGTCATGATTCGCTATCAGGGCATGGTTGCCGTTTATCGGGCCATGGTTCCTCTCGGGGCGCCGGTGGACAACCTGCCCGAACCGTCGAACTACGTGGACGAACACATATTCACCAAGCTGAAGGCCGTGGGCATGCCGCCATCCGAAATCTGCGACGACTCCACCTTCATACGCCGCGTGACCATCGACCTGGCTGGTCGCCTGCCTACCGTCGAGGAGACCAAGGCCTTTCTCGCCGACGATAATCAGAGCAAGCGCGACAAATTGATCGATCGCCTCCTCGCCAGCACCGACTATGCGAACTACTTTGCCAACAAATGGTCGGCTCTGCTCCGAAACAAGCGCATCAGGCCCGCTTACCAAAGGGGCAATTTTGCCTTTCATGCTTGGATTCGGGACAGCCTCCAACAGAACAAACCCTATGATCGGTTCGTTCGTGAAATTATCGCCTCCTCGGGTGAAATGCTCCACACTCCGCCCGTTGCTTGGTATCGCGAGGTGAAGACTGTCCAAAACCAACTCGAGGACACCGCTCAGCTCTTCCTCGGCACTCGCATGCAGTGCGCCCAGTGCCACCATCATCCTTTCGAGAAATGGAGCCAAAAGGACTACTACCAACTAGCTGCTTTCTTTTCACGGGTCGGTCGGGCCAAGGGACGACTTCCCGACGAGGAGATCATTTTCCACAAGCGCGGTGTGGCCAAGGCCACCAACAAGAGGGGCAACCAGCCCGTCCAACCCACCGGCCTCGGTGGTGAGTCCCTTGATATACCCCCCGACGACGATCCTCGCCATGCCCTCGTCGACTGGATGGCGGCCAAGGACAACCCCTTCTTCGCCCACACTCTAGTGAATCGTTACTGGAAACACTTTTTCGGTCGTGGTTTCGTGGATCCCGAGGACGACATGCGCGAAACCAATCCCTCCGTGAATCCGGAACTCCTGCAGGCTCTCTCTGGGAAATTCATCGAGAGCGGTTTCGACATGAAGAGCCTGATTCGGGAAATCTGCCGATCGAAGACCTACCAGTTCAGTTCCATTCCCAATCGCTACAACACCAAGGACAAGAACAACTTCTCGCGCCATTATCCCCAGCGCTTGCCGGCTGAGGTGCTGCTTGATTCCATCGACGACCTAACATCCGTTCGTACCGGCTTCAGTGGCTTGCCGACAGGAACCAGGGCAACCATGTTGCCCGACAACAGCTACAACCAAAGTAGTTATTTTCTCTCCGTATTTGGTCGTCCCGACAACGCAAGCGCCTGCGAATGCGAACGTTCCGGAGATGCTTCCCTTGCCCAAAGCCTCCACCTGATCAATTCCAAGGACATTCAGAGCAAGCTCACCCATGGCGCCGGTCGCGCTTCCAAACTTTCGACCAACAAGGATTTGACTGACGAGCAAAAAATATCGGAACTCTATTTCGTCGCTTTTTCCCGTCCGCCCAAGGACGACGAACTGAAGATGGCCATCGAGTACCTGAACCGTGAGATCGAGAACGAGAAGGGTGAGAAGAAGCCTGTCAGCAAGAAGGAGGCTTACGAGGATGTCATCTGGGCTCTCTTCAATACCAAGGAGTTTCTGTTCAACCTGTGAACCGTGACCACCTCGTGGGCAAGGGCAATCGATAACCTTTCTCCATGAGTCGCGCCACCGAGCAGGATTGCCCACGGTTTTATCGGAGCCGGGCGATCGACAGGCGCGGTTTCGTCAAGGCGGGGGCCTTGGGCATGACCGGCCTCACTCTGGCGGATTTTCTCAAGGCCGAGTCTCAGGCTGATCCTTCCAAGACCTCGAGGGACAAGGCCGTCATCATCCTATGGAAGCGCGGAGGTCCCAGTCAGCACGAGACCTGGGATCCCAAGCCCGACGCCCCGCAGGCATACCGGGGCGCTTTCGGGGCCATGCCCACCAAGGTCCCCGGCATCCACATCTGCGACCTGCTCCCCAAGTGCGCCAAGGTGATGGACAAGTTCTCCATCATCCGAACCCTCCATCACACCGATGCGGGTCATTCCGCCGGCGATCAGATCATGTTCACGGGCTATCCGCCCAGCAAGGCAAATCCGAACGAGAACGTCTATCCCAGTTGTGGTTCCATCGTGGCCAAGCAGATGGGCCACTTGAATCCCGATTTGCCTTCCTACGTCATGATTCCCCGCCGTCTGCCCGGCGTGGATCCTGCCTACCTCGGCAAGAAGTACGCCCCCTTCGAAACGCTGACTGACCCTGCCCGAAAAGGCCCTTTCAAACTCCCCAACTTCACCTTGGGAGACACTCTTTCCCTCAACCGCTTAGATTCCCGAAAAGGTCTCCTGAAGGCCTTTGACCAACTTCGGCGCGATGCTGATGGTTCCGGAGCCATGGAGGCTGCCGACAGTTTCACCCAGCAGGCCTTCGACGTCCTTACCAGCCCCAAGGCCCGCACCGCCTTCGACCTCGAAGCCGAGCCCCGCTCCATCCGGGAACGCTATGGCTTCATGCCCGAATACAAAGCTCCCACGCCCGATCGTTGCGGCGTTCCCGCATGGAGCCAGAGAATGCTTCTTGCTCGCCGATTGGTGGAGGCCGGCGTGCGCCTCGTCACCGTGGATTTGCGTTGGTGGGACACCCACGTGAAGGGCTATGAAACGATGCGCGACGGTTTTCTGCCCCGTTGGGACCAAGCCTATTCCGCCCTTCTCGAGGATCTTGACCAGCGGGGCCTGATGGACGACGTCATGGTCATTGCCTGGGGCGAGTTCGGTCGCACCCCGAAGGTGAATTCCACGGGCGGACGCGATCACTATCCGAATGTCTTCAGCGCCGCCGTTGCGGGTGGTGGCATCCAAGGCGGGCGAGCCATCGGCGAATCCGATTCCAAGGGGGCTGAACCCAAGGAACGCCCCGTGCAACCGCAAGATGTCTTAGCCACCATGTACCGCCATCTCGGCATCGACACCAAGATGAGATATGCCAGTTTCACAGGTCTGCCCAGCCCTGTGCTGCCTTTCGGTGACCCCATCGACGAATTGTTTTCCTAGTCGGCGGAAGGAACCCCCTTGGAGAAATCTACGTTTTTGTAGGCCTTTCTGTTGACTCGCGCGCGGGACACTTAGAAAAATTTCGCATGAAGTTCATGAAACCCATACATCTTTTAACGTCTTTCTTGGTATATCATCTGATTCTAGTTGTCGGTTTCGGCCAATTACCCTCGGCCCGTTTCGATCAACTCTACCCACCATCCGCTCAACGTGGATCGGAAGCCGAGGTAACGGTATCCGGACAGGATCTGGAAGGTGTCCAATGGCTCAAGTTTTCTCATGCCGGCATAAAGGCTGAACCCAAGAAGGACGAGGATGGCGAGATCGTGCCCAACGTCTTCAATCTCAAGGTGGCGGGCAATGCTCCTTTGGGCATTCACAAGGGATGGATTGGCGGAGGCAAGTTCGGGGCCTCCAATTATCGTTCCTTCGTGGTGGGCGACTTGCCCGAGGTGGAGGCGGGCGCGGGCGGAGCGTCCATGGAGAAACCCTTTGAGATCGAGTTGGGACAAACCGTCCTCGGCAAGGCCCCGGCAAACAAATTCGCTTGGTTCAAGTTCTCCGCCAAGAAAGGTCAGCGCGTGCTGGTCGAGGTCTCGATCAAGGACATTGACTCAAAGTTGACTCCTTCGATCGCCCTCTACGATTCAGCTGGAAACCAGCTCCAAAGCGATCCGCAAAATGGCCTGCTCGATTTCACTGCCGGCGCCGACGGCGATTGGCTCGTTAGACTGAATGATTTCCTCTACAAGGGTGGCGACGACTACGTTTATCGCCTAACCGCATCCACGCGCCCCCGCATAGACCTTATCTATCCGCCCGTGGGCAAGGCCGGAACCAACCAGAAATTCACCCTTTTCGGGCGTAATCTGCCCGGCGGTCAACCTTCCGACTGGAAGACCAAGGACGGCAAGACCCTTGAAAAAAAGGAAGTCCAAATTCAGCTTCCCACCGGGGATGCCCGGACGAAACTGAACCTGACGGGCCACCTTGCTCCCTTCAGGGCTGCGGTCGACTACCTCGAGTACCGCGTGGAATCTCCACAGGGCGTTTCCGGAGTGGCCTACGTTGGCTACGGGGCGGAGGAAGTCACCTACGAGGCAGATGCCGACAACGACCTCGCCGAGAATGCCCAGAAAGTTTCTGCTCCCTGCGAGTTCGTGGGTAAGTTCTTCCCCGCCGCCGACAAGGACAGGCTGCGTTTTTCCGCCAAGAAGGGTGAGGTCTATCGGATCGAGGTCTTCTCCGAGCGCTTGGGGCGCCCCTCGCACGCCTTCTTCCTTTTGGAGCAACTCACGAAGAAGGATGACGGTACCGAAACAGCCAAGGAAATCGGTCAGTCCCTCGAGACGCCATCCACCTTGGGCGGACAGGTCTTCGACGTCTCCACCCGGGACCCGTCCCTCCGGTTCGAGGCTCCTGCCGAAGGTGATTACCGCATCCTCCTTTACGATCTCTTTAATTCTTCGCCCGATCCCCTCAACGTCTACCGTCTCTCCATACGCAGGGAGGAACCCGACTTTCGCCTCGCGGCGTACGTGCTGCTGCCTCCTTCCGCGAATACCAAAAGTGGCCCCCTCTACGTGAAGTCGCCCACCATCCGCAAAGGCGAGACTCTGCCCGTGAAGGTCATGGCCCTGCGCCGCGATGGTTTCAAGGATGCCATCGACCTCGAGGTCACGGGCCTCCCGGCGTTCGTGACCTATTCACCCAAACGCTTGCCCGAAGGGGCAGATTCCGTGACCATGCTGTTCCAGCCAAACGACAAGGCAGGTGATTGGGATGGCCTCTTCTCGATCACGGGCAAGGCCAAGGTGGGAGGCAAGGAGGCTAGAAGGGAATGCCGATTCGGCGACGTCGCATGGAGCTCTTACGACAGCCAAGCCAAGATGGCTCAATCGCATATCCACGTCGTGCCTTCGGCTCCTTTTGCCGTGCTTGGCAGAGAAACCGCTCCGGTGAAGGTTTTATTCGATGATTCCAAATTGCATGAATCCGCCCAAAAGGCTCTTGAGACAGTGGAGAAATCCTTTACTGACGCCCAGGCTAAACTCACTCAGGCTCGCGAAAAACTGAAGGCTCCGGTCGAGGCCGAAAAGAAAACCAAGGCGGAGGCAGTCGCCAAGAAAAAGGAATTGCTCGACAAGGAGAAAGAGCGTGACGACTTGGTCAACGTTCGCCTAAAGGCGGCCAAGGAAAAAGCAACCCAAGCAGACGCAGCCTACGCCAAGGCGGGTACTGACCGCAATAAGGCGGATGCTGTTTTGAAGACGGTCACCGCCGAGGTCGCCAAGGCAAAAACCACATGGGATGCCAACGAGAAGGCAGCCAAGGCAGCCGAGGCCCTTGCCGCTGCTGCACAAAATGATCCCAACAAGCCGGATCCCGAAAAGCAGAAGGCCAAGCAGGATGCCGAGGCCAAGCGCAAGGGAGTCACCGATGGCAAGGGCGCTCATGACAATTTGGTCAATTCGAAGCTGAATCCCGCCAAGCAACAATTGGAGGCGGCGGGCAAGGCATTGACCAATGCCAAAAGCAAGAAGGACAAAGCCACCAAAGAAGTGGCTTCCTTGGAGGCGGAGTCCAAGAAGATTGCTCAAGTATTGGCTGGCTTGCCGAATCAAGTGCGCCAAGCCGAGCAGAAAGCGACCACTGCCAAGACTGCGGCCGACAAGGCGCAAACCGAAGTGAATCTAGCCGAAGCTGTGGAAGTCGGGAAGAAAAAGGAGCTCGAGGCGAGTAAGGTGCGGTTGGCCGAAGCCACCAAACGCAAGGACAATCCGCCGACTGCTACTCGTGTTATCGAGACCGCTGTCGGAGGTATCGTGAAGTTACCCATCAAGCTTGACTCGACAGATGGATTCAAGGCCGCCACCAAGGTCAAGATATATGGGCACTCCTCCTTTTCCAAAATCAAGGAAATCAACGTCGATCCCAAGAAGAAGAACGAAGGTACCCTCGAGGTAAATCTCGCCACCGCCAAATTGCCCGCAGGTGAGTTTTCGCTTTTCTGCTCCGCGCAGGTGAAGGGCAAGTACAAGATATACTCCGAGGACGAAGCCAAGACGGCAACCGAGGCCGCCAAGAAAGTCGATGAACAATTGAAGGCTTCCCAGACGGCAGTCGCGGAGGCCAAGAAGGCCCTCGCGGAGACCAAGAAGCAATTGGACCAAGCCGCGGCTGCAAAAAAGGCGGCGGAAGCTGAACTTACCAAGGTTCAGGCCGATCGAGGCAAGGCGGAGGCGGCTTGGGGGTCCGCCGACAAAAAAGCCAAGGAAGCGGAGGAGAAAACTCGGGCCACGGTTGCCGATACGAGCAAGCCCCAACCTGAAAAGGAAGCTGCCCAAAAGGACTCCGATGAAAAACGCAAACGAGCCAACGACTCGAAACTTGCCTTGGAAAAACTGACCGCCGAGCTTCTCAAGCCGGCTGAGCAGAAACTTGTCAATTCGGGGAAAGCCTTGGCCTCGTCGGAGAAAGTCCACAAGGAGGCCGAACTGAGACAAAAGGATGCCGATGCCAAGGCCAAGCGGCTTGATGCCAAAAAGAAGGTCGCCGATGCCATCGCCAAGAAAATGACCGATGCCTCCAAGAAGCCCAAGGACGTGACGGTCACGCTCTTTACCAATCCCTTCACCCTCAAGGTGCGTGAGACTCCCTTGGAACTTCAGCCCCTCGGCAAGCAAACGATTCAGGTGGGCGAGAAGGTGAAACTGGATTTATCCATCGTTCGCCTCTTCGGCTTTGCCGATGCAGTGAGCTTCAAGATCGTCCCGCCAAAGGAAGCCAAGGGTGTTTCCGCAAAGGTTGCGACCATCGCCAAGGACGCATACGCCACCACTTTGGAGCTTGTCACAAGTGCCGCCACCACCGCGGGCGAGTTCGAGTGCAAGCTGGAAGGAACCCTGAAATTCAACAACCAAAACCTCAAGTTCACCGAAACCTTTGTCCTGAAGGTGGAGCCGGCCCCCGAGGTGAAAAAGCCCGGTTAGGCCACGATTATATTGGTTGCGGTCTTCATTCAAAACAGAGGAATATTACATGAAACGATCCATTCTCGTCGCCTCTCTCGCCCTGATTAATCTCAACGCCTTCGGGGAAGGACTCGAGGTAAAGGAAGTCAAGCGTGACAAACCCGTCGACTTTCAGGACGAGATTCTTCCAGTCCTGCGCAACAATTGCCTGGCCTGTCACAACCGCACTCGCTCCAAGGGGGACGTCATCATCGAGACGCCCGCCGATATCCGCAAAGGCAACGAGGATGGTCCCTTCGTGGAACCCGGCAAGGCGATCGAAAGCTTCCTCTTCCAATCCGCCGCTCATCTCGAGGAAGCAGAGATGCCCCCGTCCAAGAACAAGGTGGGGGCCAAGAACTTCACGCCCGAGGAACTTGGGCTTTTCAAGCTCTGGATCGATCAAGGAGCCAAGGGTGAACTACGCCCCCCTGATCCCGTCGCATGGCAAGCCTACGCGAGGACCACCCCGCCTATCTACGCCGCCGCCGCCGGACCTCACGGACGTTTCGTTGCTGCCGGGCGAGGCAACCGAATCCATCTCTACGACCTGGCCTCGGGCAAGCAGGTCGCCAACCTTGCCGACCCCTCCCTTGCCAAGCACGGGTTCTACGGAAAGAACGATGCCGCCCAACTCGACGTCGTCAACGCCCTCGCCTTTAGTCCGGATGGAAACCTGCTGGTCTCCGGTGGTTACCGCGTCATCAAGTTTTGGCGCCGGGCGAAGCCCGCCAAAAAGAAGCAGATCGATGTCAAGGTCGCTGGTGGCGTACGCGCCGTGAGTCTCGACCGTCGATGGCTTGCCGTGGCCGAGGAAAACAACCAAACGGGTCTTTGGGACCTCTCGCAAGGGAAGCGTGTCCGCGGTCTTGAGAAGCCGCACCCCCCCGTCAAGGGTCTTGCCTTCTCCGCTGATTCCCAACGCCTCGTCACAGGTTCTTTGGATGGTTCCGTCCGGCTTTGGAACGTCGCCGATGGCAAACTGGTCGCCGAGGCCAAGCATGAGCAATCCGCGAGGCATGTCGCCAGCCTCGGTGAAAACGGCAAGTGGTTTGCCTCCGCCCATGCGGACAAGGTAATTCGGGTCTGGGGATTACCTGCCGAGGATGGTGGCGAAGTCAAGATGCTCAAGGAACTGAAGGGGCACTCCGGAGAGATAACCACTCTCGCTTCTATGCCGAATCACCCCAAGCAAGTCGTTTCCGGGGCCAAGGACAACACGGCTCGCATTTGGAGTGCGGAGAGCGGCGCCGTGATACGTTCCATCAGTGTGGGAGCACCGGTGGACGACCTTGTTGTTTCGCCTGACGGCAAGCGGATTGCCACGGCGGGCGGAACCAACTACGCTAGACTGTGGGATGCTTCAAACGGCCAGAAGGTCGCCGATTTGCAAGGCAACCCGATCCTCCGGCGTGAGCTTGTCCGGGAAGCTGGTGAACTCGCTTTTTCCAAGGCCGAGGTCAAGTATTTCACGGACGAACTGAAGAAGCGCGGGGACGAGAAAAAGAAGGTCGTCGACAGAAAGACCAAAGCGGAAAAAGACCTCAAGGCCGCTGAGGCCAAGCCGATCGCCGAGAAGAAGGCTGCTTCCGAAAAGGCTCGTTCCGAGCGTGATGCCGCCAACAAGCTGATTGAGGAAAACACCAAGAAGGCGGAGGAGGGTCTAAAGGCCTTCGAGATGTCCGATACCGCCCGCAAGGCCGCCGAAGCCAAGTCCGAGGAGGCAACCGCCAAAGCGGGTGGCCCGGAAGGTGTCGAGAAAACCGCCAATCAGGGGCGCGACACCAAGAAGAAGGATTTAGATGCCAAGAAAGGTGCTCGCGACACCATCGTCAGTTCCAAGCTCAATCCCGCCAAGAAGAAGGTCGAGCAGACCACGGCTGCAACGGCTGATGCCGAGAGGAAACGCAAGGATGCCGATGATGCTCTCCAAGCCGCCACGGCCGAAGTCGAAAAGGCAAAACAGGCCCTCACCGCTGCTGAGAAAAAGGCTGTGGACACGGAGGCTCTCTCCAAGAAAACGCAGGCGGACGCAAACAAGCCCGAACCGGAAAAGCAGAAAGCCAAGCAGGAGGCTGAGGTCACTCGCAAGTTGGCCAACGATGCCAAGGCGGCTCACGATAATATCGTCAATTCAAAGCTCAATCCATCGAAGCAGAAACTGACTGCTGCCGACAAGGTGCTCGTTGCCTCCAAGGCGGGGCAGGCTGCCGCAACCAAGGCGCTGGTTGTCGTTGAAGCGGAGCTGAAGAAAGCCGAGGATGCCTTTGCCGCTTCCAATAATACCTATGCGGAAGCCGAGAAGAAGGCAGCAGCAGCCAAGGTCGAGGCGGATAAGGTCCGCCAGATGCGAGACGATGCGACCATGGCTCTCGCTGCCGCCAAGAAGGTTTACGATGACGCCGTCAAGGCGCGGGACTTAGCCAACAAGGCCAAGACTGACGGAGTGGCTGACGCCAAGAAAAAGGAGGCTGCGTTGACCAAGGCCGAGAAGGAGTACCTCGACCTCGAGAACCCGCGGGCACAGTTTGAGCGCGAGGTGAAGCGTGCCATTCAGGATCTCGCCAAGGCCGAGGCCAAGGAAAAGGAGTACGCTGGCTTCAAGACCGAGGCCGATGGCGTAGAGAAACGGGAAACCGACGAGAACAAGGCAGCCAAGGACGTCATGACCGAAGTCGACAAGGCAATCTGTCGAGCCGTCGCTTTTTCACCTGATGGGTTAACCGTGGCCACTTCCGGCGATGATAAGCAGATCCAATTGTGGAGCGCCGCCACCGGCAAGTCGCTGGATGGTTTTGAAATCGGTGAGGGCGGGGCGGATTTCCTCGCCTATGCCACCGAAAACTCTCTTCTCGTCGCCAAGGATCAGGCGACGGCTCTTTGGGATGTTTCGCAAGAGTGGGAACTCGAAAAGGTTCTTGGCGGCGAGGCTGCGTCCTCGCCCGTTGTCAACCGGGTCACTGCCCTCGACTTCAGCCCCGATGGTCAACAGCTCGCGAGTGGTGGCGGAGAACCTAGCCGCAGTGGAGAAATTCTTGTTTGGAACATTGCCGATGGGAAGCTCAAGTCCAACCTGCTCGGCATTCATCGCGACACTGTTCTTTCCATCGACTATTCTCTGGATGGTAAGTTCCTGGCCACTGGTTCGGCCGACAAGTTCGCTCGGGTCACCGAAATCAAGACGGGCAAAATGGTCCATTCCTTCGAGGGGCACACTCACCATGTCACAGGTGTGAGCCTACAAGCCAATGGGCGCGTTCTAGCCAGTGTCGGGGCTGACAAGGAGATCAAGGTGTGGAACGTGGTTACCGGTGACCGGGCGGGGTCGGCAACCGGCTACGAAAAGGAAATCACTTCGATCCATTTCGTTGGTTACGGTGACAACGCTCTTATCACCACGGCCGACAAAAAGGTCAAGGTAGTCCGAGTGCCGTTGGGTAATCCCGCCAACGTTCGGGATCTTTCCGGCGTGTCCGACGTTATGCATGCGGGCGATGTTTCACGCGACGGAAAGACGGCGGTCGCGGGTGGCGAGGACGGTGTTCTCCGCGTTTGGAGCGTTGCCGACGGAAAAACCCTTCATGCCCTCGAGCCTCCTGCTCAAGAGGAAGGCGACGGCCTGACCGCAAAGTAATAACGAATGGTCGTTCAGGCCCTTTGGCCTTTTCTCCGGAAAAAGCCTAAAGAAGTTGTCTTATCGGGCTTGCTCCGTAGATGACTTGGGCAACTTCCTTGGGAATGCCCGGCGTGGTTCGGATGGCCCCTACGTCGAGGATCGTTTCCATGATGGTGGCGTAGAGGTTTGGGATGGTTACCTGGTCGGAGGCGGGTTCGCCACCATCCGCGGTGGATGAACCCACGACTTCCCCCATTTTCAGTCCGCCACCATAGAGTAACAGGGGAGCGGAACCGCTCCAGTGGTCACGCCCTCCCTTGGCATTGATTTTCGGCGACCGTCCCATTTCACCACAGCAGACCAAAAGAATCTTGTCTCGCAAACCGCTGGCCTCGAGGTCCTCGATGAAAGCGCTCACGGCGTGGTCGAAGGGTCTACCGACGTATTCCATGCCCTCGGTCATGGTGGCGTTGTTGTTGTCCGCGTGCATGTCCCACACGAAATCGGTGCTAACCGTTATGAAACCAGCGCCGCGTTCTGCTAACCGCCGTGCCAGCAACATCAGTTTACCAAGGTTCTTCACGTGATTGGCATAACGCTTATGATTGTTCCAGCGCTTGCTGATACGACTGACGTCCATTAGTTTGGAGGTATCGTATCGCTCGATGACCTTCGGGTCTTCCTTGGTGACGTCGAATGCCTCGGAAATGCCACCGGTCAAGGTTTCGAAGGCCTGTGATTGGAATTTCCCCAATCCCTCCTTGCTTGCCATTGATTCCATTTTGCGGCGAAACTGATTCAGGCTGACCAACAAGGCCCGCCGGTCATCCAGGCGTTCGGGATCGATCGACAGTTGCATGTCGCGCTTCAGGTCGCCTTTGCCACTAGGTTGAAAGGGTTCGAACGCCGCGCCCAGCGGTCCGGCCACGTCGAATTCCCCCAACTTCATGATCGGATCCTCCGCCCCGGGGTCCACCGCCTGTGGATGCAACCACACGTTGCGCGGCATGGCTTTTTTCGGATGACTCGTCCCCGCGATCCGGGCATAGTGCGCTCCGACTTGGGCGCCTGCTGAATACTCCTTGCTCACAATGGGCTTGGAGTCATGGGCCGCGCTTTGGGTGGTGAAGGATCGTACGATGGAGAACTTGTCGTTCAACTTGGCCAACTTCTCGAAGGTCGGACCGAAGGTGATGCCGGGTATCTTCGTCTTGATTTCCCCCGTGGCGCTGTGAATGCCCAAAGGGGCGTCCATCTTCGGGTCAAAGGTTTCGAACTGGCTGGGTCCGCCATGCATGAAGAGAAAAATCACCGCCTTGTCCTTGGCCAGCCCGCCAAGCGACTTCACGTCTTCCTCCGCTCGTAGGAACTGGGACAAGCTCAATCCACCCAAGGCCAAACTTCCCACGCTCAGGAAATCTCGCCTCTTCAAACTGCTTTTCGTCCATTCGCTCATGGTTGCCAGCGATTGGTTATTCTTGCGCGCAATTATGCTCCCAAGCCAATGTTTTCTTTGCCTTGGCGTCGTTTTGTTCCGAGCGGAGTTTACTTTTCCGGTGAAGAAGTCTCATTTAAACAAGCCGTGTGAAGGAAAGTGAACGGGGCAGGGGAGCTCCAACGATTAGCCTTTGGCGAACTTTTCGTACTCAGCGAGGATTTCTCGGCGACTGCATCGTGGCCTCAGCACGATGCGGGCCCGGTAGCCGTACTCCTTCAGAACGTCGTATTTCGGCGTGATGAATTGAAAATCCCATGCTGGGTTGGTTGTGCCTTGTGCCTTGTTCCCGCCGCCTCCGCTGGGTGAGTGCGTGAAGCGAATTCCTTCGTGGCGTTCGAACATCAGGATATAGACGAGATCCTCGAAATAGCCGTAGTGGAACGGTTTGCCGAATCTCATGGGGGAATGGTTCTTGAACAAAGCATTTCGGCTACCCTCCAAAAATTCCAGTTTCAGGTTGTCGTCGAAGTGCGAAACCGTGCTCTCATCGTCGTGACGCTGAGTGCTCAGTTGCATCCAGAGGTCGTCTCCCTTTTTCCACCCGCCCCTGAAGTACATGCTCTTGTCGATCGGCCCATTGAGATAGCTGGCCCAAAAACAACCGAACCAGCCGCGCCGGTGGGCATGCTGGACCGGTGCGCATTTGAATTCGACGTCTAAGTAATGGGGCTCTTTGAGGGTGAACTTCGTTACGCTCTCCACGAAGAAATGAGGAACGGGCTTTTGCGTCAACTTGGCTTCCCTTTCGTTCTTCTTACTGAAGGTCATCGGGAACTTGCGCGGCTGAAAGAATACCTCTTTGTTTAGAAACTCAGTTTCTCCATTGAAATAGTGCTCGAGGTTGAATCCCGCGTAAGCCGGAACGAACAGGTTCCGCTTGCTGCTCTTGTGCCGCAGGCTCCAGATGCCGTTGTATCCCGCTCGATGATCGCCATCCGCAGAATTGTCCCCGATGACGGCTTCCAAGTCCCCGATCTTAAAGATGGCGTGTCCCATGTGTTAAAGGCGTTTTGAATACAGTAAACGGGGTTTCTTCACTTTCTCTCAAGCCGAAAAAGCAACAACTCCTTTTGTCAGGCTGACTGGGCTTGTTCCTCTTCTTCGTCCGGTGATTCCGGTTCCTGCGCAAGCTCGGGCACGGAAGTCAAATCGGGATCGTTTTCTTCCAAGGCAGCTTGAAAAGTGGCCGGAATTTCCTTTTTCGCGGCAATGCCCAGTTTCTTCAATTCCTCGGTTCGACGAAGGATGTTGCCCTTTCCCTCCGAAAGTTTGTTTAGGGCGGCCTGATGGGCTTCACTTGCTTTGCCAATCGCCTTGCCGACGTTTTCGACGTCCTTCAGGAAATTGGCAAACTTGTCGTACAGCGAACCTGCTTTTTCCGCGATCTTGCGGGCGTTCAGGTTTTGCTTTTCCAAGCGCCAAACGTTGGCCACGGTGCGAATAGTGGCCATGAGCGTGCTGGTGGTGACGGGAACGATGCCTTTGCGAAAAGCGTAATCATAGAGATCGGAATCGGCTTTCATGGCGGCCCCGAATGCAGGTTCGATGGGAAAGAACATCAAGACGTAGTCGAGACTGGTGATTCCCTCGATGGACTGGTAGTCCTTGGCCTCGAGCTCGTCCACGTGATTGCGCACGGAACGAACGTGCTCCTTCAGGGCGCTGTTCCTTGCTGCTTCCTCGTCGGCCGAGCACCAGCGTTCGTAGGCGGTGAGGGATACCTTGGAGTCGACGATGATTTGGCGGTTCTCCGGCAGGCGAATGATGGCATCGGGGCGCTGGCGATCGAAGGTTTCCTGCATGGTGAACTCGCGTCCTTTTTCGAGGCCCGAGACCTCTAGGGTTCGCTCGAGAATGAACTCTCCCCAATCCCCCTGTTTCTTACTGTCTCCCTTGAGGGCATTGGCAAGATTCTCAGCATCCTCGCTAAGCTGCGTCTGGGACTTGACGATCATTTCCAGATGTTCGCGCAAAGCGGCCCTCTCCTTGTTGTCCTGACCGTAGAATTTGTCTACCTGCTCGCGGAATTCCTTGATCTTGATTCCCAAAGGTTCGAGTACCTGCTTCAGATTTTCCTTGTTGGTCTCGGTGAATTTCTCGGTTTTCGCTTCAAGTACTTTGTTGGCGAGGTTTTCGAACTGTTCGCGTAGTCGTTTTTCACTCTCCTCGAGAGATTCAGCTTGGTTCGCCAGCTTTTCGTTCAAGTTTTCTTTTTCAGTTTGCGATCGAACGAGTTCATTGGAGACGCGTTCGAGTTGTCCGCGCAGTTCTTGTGCTTCGGCTTGGGTTTTATCCTTGTCCTCTTCCAGCATTTGCTTGGCCGTGGCCAGTGAGGCAGCGTTGGCATCTTTTTCAGCCAGCTTGGCTTTGAAGCGAAAAAAGACGATGATTCCGCCAATCAACAGACCGGCCAACGAACAAAGATAAGGTAGCAAATTCTCCATGAAAGGTGTCAGTTCTAGCTGTAGAACCATACAGATCGAGAGTCAACTTTCTCGTGCATATTCTTCCAGTCCAAGGTTGCCTCGACAAGCAATCATTTCCAACGTACATGATGAGCTGATTCGATGAATTGGGGAAACAAGCAAAATTGGAGGCGATCGGCGGGTAACACGACGTGGTGTCTCATAGGTTGCTCGATCGGCGAGTTCGCGACCCTTGCCGCCTACTCCTTGTACGGCATGGGTTCCATGGTCGCCATGGGCTCGTCGCTTTACTATTTGCTTCTCATCCTGCCCCTGATCAATGGCCTGATTACCAGCGTCATGCTGGAGAC
>MDTC01051565.1_pt1 | contig 33215 bp, 35 predicted proteins | sample 811181 | NCBI WGS metagenome assembly MDTC01 (sample SAMN05326644, study PRJNA326480) | marine metagenome | isolation source: seawater | place: Pacific Ocean: North | collected 2011
CACGTAGGTAGGTAATAGTAACAATGTCACCTGGACGGTACTGCCCAATGATGCTTGAAAGCCCGCCGTCTTCACCGATTGTTTCGTCGTTGATTTTCAAGATGATATCGTTGGTTTGAAGGCCAGCTTCAGCGGCAGGGCTACCCGAGGCTACTGCGTTTGCGCCTTGGCTTGCGTAGACGTAGGCGCCGTAGTTAACTGGAAGGTCGTATTCGCGGGCTACGTCTGGGGTGATACTAAGGTAGTTTACGCCAAGGTAGGCACGACTCACTTCGCCAGTGGCGAGTACTTCGGCAAGCACGCCCTTGGTTGAGTTAATTGGGATAGAGAACCCAATACCGTTGGCATCTTCAACAATAGCGGTGTTAATACCAATAACCTGGCCTGACATATTTACGAGCGGCCCACCGGAATTTCCTGAATTAATTGAAGCGTCGGTTTGGATAAGGTCGGTCAACGATTCACTGTCGCCGTAGCCCGAACTTGCGGTGACAGGGCGGCCGGTACCAGAAACAATACCACTTGTTACGGTGTTGCTGTATTGCCCGAGTGCGTTTCCGATGGCGACAACCTGCTGGCCAACGCGGATAGACGAGCTATTACCAAGTTCGGCTGGGGTGAACGTGTCGGTTGAGTTGATTTTTAGGAAGGCAATGTCGTTGAGTGGATCGCGGCCAATCACTTCCACGTCGTCGTACAGAGCACCTTCGCTATCTATAACGGAAACAGTCGTGGCGCCATCGATGACGTGGTTGTTTGTCATAACGTATCCGTCTTCGCTCACGATAATACCCGTACCTGCACCTTCGCCCGATGTAGTGCCGTAATAGGATTGAATTTGGGTTTCTGTTACGATTGACACAACGCTTGGCTCAACTTTTTCAGCCACCGCAGCAATGGTGCTTTCTTCTTGCGTAATTGTGGTATTGCCATCACCGCCGCTTGAAAGTGACGGGGTAGCGATTGAGGTTGTACCAAGCCCTTGTTCAATAAGAACGCCACCACCAATACCAAGCCCCATAAGCGCGAGCGCACCGACTACAATGCCGGTCGCCAAAATAGCTGGTTTCTTTTTTGGCGTTCCAACTACCGGAGGTGCTGTCTCAACTGAAGCCTTTTCGGCTGTTTTTACTTGCGTTTTTTCATTATTTTCTGACATGTATACTAACCCTTTTACTGAAATTGTTATATGTTACTAGCCCCCATTAAACACCCCGAAGCGGAGAATTAGCTGAGAAAACGCGTATTAATAATAACGAGTATCGTGGGTAGGGGTTGAGGTTTTTGCTTGTGTGGTCATGCCACTTACGAGTAACCCGGTAAGGCCGGCCATCCATACCATTGCGGTAATCGTGCCAGTAATAATGTAAATAACAAGCAGCCCATTTGGCATTGGCTCAGATACGGGTTTTGTGGCGTGCAGTTCATTGTGCTGGGCTAACGCAATACCTCGTAGGATGAGTGCAATTAGGAAGGATGCTGTTGTAAGGATGGCTAGCGCGGCAATGACACGATAGTATAGTGGGTCGAATGTTTCAACAACCTGGAGCACCCATGGAGTAACGGCAAGAACAGTTGCAACGATAAACCCGATAGAAGTGTAAAGGGCAACTTGGACTGCCTGTTGAGCGATACGTAGCTGTAAGCTGGCGTTAATAACAAAGACCGCACCAAGCGCTAAGAAGTACAGCCCCACTGCACGCCAGGCGGTTTCGGCACTAATAATTTCCCAGGTGCCAAGGGTAGTGGTAATCATATTCGCGAGCGCTAATACAACAATGGCGGTAGGGAGGATAAGCCGCCCAACTTGGTTGCGTTTGTCCGCCCAAAGTACCCCAAGCACTATAAGGCTATGGGTAAAGAAGATGAAGATCGTAAGGAGTGAGCGTGCCATTGCGCTGGTGAAGTCCCAAAGAAGCAGGGCGGCTACAGCGACAATAGCAGAGCTTGCTAAGCCGGCGATGAGCACATATAAGAAAGCGAGTTTTAGTTTGCCAAGGCGCGTATCGGTAGGTGCGGGTGGTGTGACTGGCTGCTGTGGGGTGGCCGGTGTTTCGGTTGGGGCTGGTGTATGGTGTGACATATATTCTCCTTATGCCTATTTCTGAAGATAATTATAGCACGCGCTTATCAACCTTTCTGGTATAATAAACCAACAGATGGCGCGGTGGCGGAATGGTTACGCGGAAGTCTGCAAAACTTTATACGCCGGTTCGATTCCGGTCCGTGCCTCCAGGAATAGACATTTTGTACCAGCCCGCTTGAAGGGCTGTATGTTTTTTATGACAGTTGGCGCATAATATGCGACACTTCTTAATTTCTAGTAGAACATCGCTCCAAGAATAGCCAAGTCTAACCGCTTGTGAAATAGAGAATCGCTTTGTCGCAGGGTCGATATGATCAAATTCTAATGTTCGTATATCCGATTCTGCGCAAACGCTACATTTTTTGTCGCTAAGAAAATCTAACATGTTACGCCGAAATTCTTCTCTTATAGCAATACGGCGAGCTCGAGCCCTTGCTAGATGCTGCGCGCGACTTCTTTGGTAGTATTCTGGATAATGCCCTGCACGATAGGATCGATAGCAGTCTTTGCATTGAGCGTGTAGCCTTCCTGAGATTTTGTCTTTAATGTAATACTGGCTATCTGGTTTTATAGTGTGGCATTTAGAACACTGTTTCATTGGTAAATTATATCACTTATAGAATTTGCAGACCAATGATACAATAAATGACGATATATGCGCGGATGGTGGAATCGGTAGACACGAGAGACTTAAAATCTCTTGGCCTTAACGGCCGTGCGGGTTCAAGTCCCGCTCTGCGCACCAGCATATGAAACCCTCGGCTTTTTGCCGAGGTTTTGTTATACTAAGAGTATAGAAAATAAGGAGTATAAAAGATGATTGCAGTATGGATCGCCCTCGGTGTTGTAGCGCTGATCGGTATTTTTATTTGGGTTACCTATAACAGTTTAGTAACACTACGTATTCGGGTTGACGAAGCCTGGAGCGATATTAACGTGCAGCTAAAGCGTCGTCTTGACCTTATTCCTAACCTTGTAGAAACCGTTAAGGGCTACGCGGCACACGAATCAGGCGTATTTGAAAAAGTTACCGAAGCTCGCGCTGCGGTTATGGGCGCTAAGGGTGTCAAAGACACCGCTGCTGCAGAAAACCAATTTGAAGGTGCGCTAAAAAGCCTTTTTGCTGTTGCTGAAGCCTACCCCGACCTTAAAGCAAACGAAAACTTTAAAGAACTTCAAAACGAACTCGTTGACACTGAAGATAAAATTCAAGCATCACGCCGTTTTTATAACTCAGGTGTGAGTGGCCTCAACACGAAAATTCAAACCTTCCCAGCCAACGTTGTGGCAGGTATGTTTAAGTTTACAAACCGCGACTTTTTCGACGTTGACGAAAACGAACGTGAAGCTGCCGAAAAACCAGTTGAAGTTAAATTCTAAGTAGTTCAATGTATAAAGCAATTGCTACAAATAAACGCAACACCGTCTTAATTATGGCGGTGTTTGTGGGCCTTATTACGGCGCTTGGGTTTGCTATTAGCTACTTGTTCGGCGCCGACACCTCCATTACCTGGTGGGTATTAGGGGCGGCGCTTATCTACGCGCTTATTCAGTATTTTGCAGCCGGTAGTATTGCTGTTGCGATGACTGGTGCGCAGGAAATCCAGAAGAAGGATGAGCCTCGACTGTATCGTACGGTAGAAAACCTTTCTATTACGTTAGGTATTCCTATGCCCAAGGTATATATTATTCAGGATGCCGCACCAAACGCGTTTGCGACAGGGCGCGACCCTAAGCATGCTGTTGTAGCTGCTACAACAGGCTTACTTGAGATTATGGATGACCGCGAGCTTAACGCAGTAATGGCACACGAAATGGGCCACGTACAAAACTACGATATTCGGGTAAGTATGATTGCTTTTGGGCTGGTAAGTGCTATTGGCTTGCTTTCAGATATTGTTATGAACACGCTTATTTTTGGTCGCCGCGAAAACAATAACCCGTGGGCGCTTATTATTGGCCTTGTGGTAATTATTTTGGCACCTATTATTGCAGCAATTATCCAAATGGCTATTAGCCGCCAGCGCGAATACCTTGCTGACGCTACCGGGGCAATGACTATCCGTGACTCAGACGGCATGGCAAGTGCGCTTGAAAAACTGCAAACACACGGTAAGCCTATGAAAAAACAGCAGTCAGCAACTGCACAGCTATTTATTAGCGACCCACTGAAGCAAAGTTTTATATCGAAATTGTTTAGTTCACACCCTCCCCTTGAAGACCGCATAAAGAGGCTTCGTGAAAATGCCGCGAAGTTCTAAGAAGCAGCCTTCAAAAAACTGGGCTGCACGAAAATGGGCGGGGTATAAAACATGGCTGGCCGATTATAAAGAGCGTCGGCCCCATCGTACCTTTCGCCGTACGCGCCGTCGCGACTATGTGCGCCCAATTGTATTGCCGGGGCATATTGCCTTTACTCATACGGTGTTTCAAACGGTGTGGCGAAACTGGCGCTTATTCTTACCGTTAGCCGCAATTTACGCTGTGCTATATGGCCTGCTTGTTGGGTTAAGTTCACAGGCAACCTACGCCGACCTTAGCGCCACAATGCAGGAACTTGGTGCCGAAGCCTTTGGTGGTGACTGGGATGCTGCCAGCCAGGTTGGTGCGTTATTCCTCTCGGTCATGACAAGCGGGTTGGGGGTTGAGCTTACTGAAGCGCAGCAGCTATTTGCCGCCTTTCTTACGTTAATGGTCTGGCTTACCGTAGTGTGGTTGCTTCGAAACAAGATGGCAGGCCACGCTGTGAAATTACGTGATGGGTTGTACAGTGCCGGCGCGCCGCTTTTCGCCAGCATTGTTGTTGTGCTTATTATGTTAGTACAGCTTATCCCTGTGGCAATAGCCGCTATTGGGTATGCGGCCGCTGTATCTACGGGTATGTTAGATGGCGGGGTAGAGGCGATGCTCTTTTGGATTGCGGCAAGCCTGCTTGCGCTACTTTCACTGTACTGGATTTCAAGTAGCCTTTTCGCTATGGTGATTATTACCTTACCAGGCATGTATCCATTGAAAGCTTTGAAAAGCTCTGGCGATATTGTGTTTGGCCGACGCCTTAAACTACTTTTACGGGTACTATGGATGGTGTTGGTAATTGCGGTGGTATGGGCGCTTGTGCTGCTGCCGTTTATTGGCCTTGATATGTGGCTGAAGTCGCTATGGCCTGCTATTGAGTGGCTTCCTGTTATTCCGATTCTCCTTGTACTACTTAGCGCCCTTACAACGATATGGACATCGACTTATATTTACCTACTGTACCGAAAGGTCGTTGATTATGTCGCAAAATAACCGCTACACCGAACTGAAGCAACTTTTGTTGCAGTACAGTTACGAGTATCACGTATTAGACGCGGCAACAATTTCCGATGCGGTGTATGACAGCCTTATGGCTGAACTGAAAACAATCGAAGCCGAGCACCCTGAACTTATTAGTCCCGATAGCCCTACGCAACGGGTAGGTAATGAGCTATTGGGTGGGTTTCAAAAAGTGCAGCACCGAAGCCGTATGTTAAGCCTTAATGATGTGTTTGACGCCAGCGAAGTTGAAGCTTGGGTGGTACGTATGGATAAGCTTCTTCCGGGTGCGCGTCATGAGTTTTTTGCCGATATTAAAATGGACGGGCTTGCCTGCGCGCTTATATATGAAGATGGGCTGCTTGTGCAGGCGGTGACGCGTGGCGATAGTTTTGTTGGTGAGGACGTTACCAATAATGTGCGTACTATTCAAAATGTACCACTCCGCCTGCGCGAAAACGAATCGGTGCAACAGTTAGTGAAGGGCCGTACTGAAATTCGTGGTGAAATTGTCATGCTTAAGGCAGATTTCGAGCGTTTAAATGCCACACAGCGAGCGGCGGGCAAGCCAGAGTTTGCGAACCCGCGTAACCTAGCGGCCGGTACTATACGGCGACTTGACCCTAAACTTGTAGCGGCGCGCCCACTTACGTTTATTGCCTATGATCTTATCCGGGACGACCCTGCTGAAGTGCCAACAAATATGCAGGCCTACGAGTTTTTAAGCGAGCTCGGGCTTCGTCGTAATACACAGGCTGCGGTATTTACGTCATTAAATGAAGTAATGGAATTTGTCTACCATTGGGATACCGCTCGTCATGACCTGCCATTTAACACTGATGGTCTGGTGGTAAAGGTGAATGACCGTGCGCAGTATGCCGCGTTGGGTATTGTAGGTAAGCAACCCCGTGCGGCCGTGGCGTATAAATATGCCGCCGAACAAGCAACTACAGTAGTGCAAGATATAGTTATTAGCATTGGCCGAACTGGTGCAGCAACACCCGTGGCGGTATTCACCCCTGTGCAAGTTGCCGGTACAACTGTACAGCATGCGAGCCTGCATAATGCTGATGAGATTGCCCGAAAAGATATTCGCATTGGTGACACGGTGGTTATTTTCAAAGCTGGTGATATTATCCCACAGGTTGAAAGCGTGGTACTTGAGCTGCGCCCTAAGGATGCTGCGCCATTTAATTACGAGGATGCGTTAAAAGAACAATATCCTGAACTTACTTTTGAACGCCAAGGCGACGACGTAGTATACCGGGTAAAAGGCGCATCAAGCGAGCTATTATTAAAGCGAGCGCTTGAATATTATGCCAGTCGCCAGGCTTTGGATATTGACACCCTTGGTGAGAAAAACGTCGTTGCGCTGGTAGATGCGGGGCTCGTCAAAGATATCGCCGATATTTACGCCCTGCGCCTTGAAGACATCCGAGCGTTGGATAGGTTCGCGGATATTTCTGCTAAAAAACTGTACGATGCGATTCAAGCTTCAAAAAGCCCCTCACTTGAGCGGTTTATTTTAGCGCTTGGCATTCGGCATGTAGGGGTGCAGACAGCCATTGACCTTGCGAACCACTTTACATCCATCGATACCTTGAAAGAGGCGAGCCTCGATGAATTTATGCAGATTGAGGGGATAGGCAAGGTAGTGGCTGAGTCTATTTACGGGTGGTTTGTTGATGAAGATAACCTGCGCCTGCTTGATAAATTTATCGAATTGGGCGTTGCACCACAGTACACGCAAAAAACCGGCGGCTTAGTAGGTAAGAACTTTGTTGTAACAGGGACACTGCAGACAATGTCGCGCGATGAAGCGGCTGATCGTATACGATCGCTAGGGGGTACATTTCAAACGTCAGTGGGGAAGGATACGACCTATCTTGTGGCGGGCGGAAAGGTCGGCGCAAGCAAGCTTGCAAAGGCGGAAAAGTACGGCACAGCTATTATTTCCGAGGACGAATTTACTGGCCTTCTTGCTGCGGCCTAAAACGCTTGTGTTTTCTACATTTTAGGTGCATACTATGAGTATGCTGATGCGCATGGGGCTGTCTCCAAGCGCTGATGAAACAAACATATCCGAACATCGCCGCCCCGGGTGGGCGCGCAGCAGCACAAAATCGCCTCTTCTTACAGAGGCGATTTTCTGTTAGAATAGGGCAAGTTTGGGGCATTGGCGCAGTCGGCTAGCGCGCTTCCATGGCATGGAAGAGGTCATCGGTTCGAATCCGATATGCTCCACCAAATGTTGAATTTATTCTTGCAAGATAGAATCTTCTATCTGTACCTGAAAATCATATACGCCCGACTCTACTAAATATCCCAGCGCCACCTTATCAAGCCCGGTAGCGATAAAAATCCCCATAATAATTAGTATGCAGCCTAGTATACGCCGAAACAGTCCACGAGGGTTTATGCCCCAGCCGAGTTTTTTAATGAGTGCTTGGCCGCCAAGCCCTACAAGCACAAGCATCCCGGCAAGGCCTAGTACAAACACGGCTAAATAGAGTAACCCAAGTGCGGGTGAGGCAGGTAGAATAACCGCAACGAGCAGTGCGTATGTTGGGCTACAGGCGCTAAATACTGGCCCCAAGCTGGCCCCGAGCAATATATCGCCAAAGACCCCTTTTTGTTTTGATGATGCGCCGAGGGTATCTTGTGCTTTAAAAACAAAACGAGTTTTCAGGACGATCCACTCCCAAATGGAAGGGAAGAGGGTAACCAGCCCAAAGAAGATGATGATACCGCCACTAATATACTGCCAAGCTTGTTGCGGTATGCCCAAGAAGAGCGTTGTGGCTTTTAAAAGTACCGTAAAGATAATAATTGAAACTGATAATCCCACGATAACCGCAAACAAACTTCGCTTGCTGCCATTTCCAGAGCGTGCGAGCAAAATAGGGAGTACCGACACTACGCAAGGTGCTAAGATTGTAAGCACCCCGGCAATGAACGATACAAGTAGTAGCTCCACTATAAGTTTTCCAGTATTGCTTCAACCGATTTATCTTTACCGTACCCCACCCATTTTGCCGTTTGGGCTCCGTTAGCGTCTACTTCAACGAAGGTAGACTGTAGGGTAACCTCGTGTTGTTTACGAAGCTCGGTGGCGCTGTCGTAATCAAGTTGAAGAATTTGAACGCCAGCGGGAATTGTCGAACGTGTAATCGCTTCGTCGAAGGCGCGACACTCGGGGCACCACGGTGCGTAGAAAAAGATAACCGTACGTTCGTAGCCCTCGGCGCTAACCTTGTTGGCTTCGTATGTCTCATACCGTCCTGCTTGGACGGCGGCGGTGTCGTTTGCTGTGGGTTTGGGTGTTTCGGTGCTGTTTGAGGGCGAGGGCTCTTTATTAGTAGCGGCGCTCATCTCATTTGTAGGATTAGTCGGGGCAAATAAAAGGGCGGCCAAAAGCGCTCCTATGAGTAGAACGATGCCACCAACGATAAAGATTGCTTTCTTCACTACTTCCTATTATACCAGCTTATAAAGTATGCCATAATAAGCACAATGATTAAGACGTTTATACAGACAAGGCTAGAGAAAGCGGTGCGCCGGTACTTTAAGAAGAACCCGCAGGTAAAACTAGTGGTAGTTGTGGGGAGTGTAGGCAAGACCAGCACAAAAATAGCCATTGGGACGGTGCTTAACGAAAAGGTACGTGTACGGTTACATGAAGGTAATCATAACTCTGAGCTGAGCGCGCCGTTAGCAATACTTGGTGTTGAGTTCCCTGGTAATTTAAAAAGTCTTCGTGAATGGTGGCGTGTATTTGGCGCGGTGCGCGCACGGTTGCGCCAACCTGCCGATGTTGATGTGATTGTACAAGAGCTAGGGACAGATGGTGTTGGGCAGATTCCTCACTTTGGGACCTATTTGCAGCCAGATATTGCCGTGGTGACCTCTGTATCGGCCGAACACATGGAGTTTTTCAAAACACTTGACGCTGTTGCTGCCGAAGAACTTTCGGTAGTGAATTACAGTAAAGAGGCCCTGATTAACCGCGATGATGTGCCCGGTAAATATGCCGAGGATGTCACAAACGCACGTATTGCCACCTACGGTACAACCGATGCTGCCGAATATCGTTTCACGACGAATGACTATACATTTGAAGATGGCTTTGAGGGTGAATTTTATGCAGCTGGGTTTGCCGCCTCTGCATCAACTACTTTGCACGTTATAGGCGAGCATAGCATTCGGGCAGCGGTTGCCGCAGGAGCGGTCGCAACACGACTTGGCTTTTCACCTGCCGAGGCGGCTAAGGGCATGGAAAAAGTACGCCCAGTAAAGGGGCGAATGAATATCCTTCGCGGTCTTAAGGATTCTATTATTATTGATGACACCTACAACTCGAGCCCGCTTGCCGCTGAGGCGGCGTTACGTGCGCTGTACCAAATGAATGTTCCGCAGAAAATTGCCGTACTCGGGAGTATGAATGAGCTGGGCGATACATCGGCAGCTGAACACGAGGCGATAGGGAAGGTATGCGACCCTATGCAACTTGCACACGTTATTACTGTAGGAGACGAAGCCGAGAAGTATTTGGCGCCCGCTGCTCGTTCAAACGGGTGCCATGTAGTGAGTTTTAAAGGCGCTCTTGAAGCTGGGGCTGCAGCGCACGCGTATCTTGAGGAAGGCGCTGCACTGTTATTTAAAGGCTCGCAGGGCGGGATATATCTTGAAGAAGCGGTGAAAGTGGTGCTGCATAGCACTGAAGAAGATGAACGGCTGGTACGACAGTCTGAAGCTTGGATGCAGAAAAAGCGGGACTTCTTCGCTAGTATCACACAAAGCTTATGATATACTGAAAAAAATAATTAAACGAAACACAAATATGCAAAACGACCCATCGCAACCGGATATCCAAAATACTAGCACGCCACCTACTCTCGAGCCCCAACCGGCACTAACTCAATCATCACAATCGGAGACTTCAGCTACTACCGGCACGGCAGAAGCGCCAGTAGAGCCATCCGTAGCTGCAAATCCTTTCACTGCGAGTGAGCCGCTAAATGACAACTTACAGCAATCAGTTACTACTGCGAGTACGGTGCTTGGCGACACACCGATAGTACCGACAGCGCCAACGGGGTCAAGCTCAGCACTTGATGCTCCCGCTACACCACCTAAGAAAAAGAAGGTGGGATTAATCGCGGCAATTATTGCTGCGGGTGTGTTGGTAGTATTTGGCGGCGCTGCTGCTGCCGCGTACACCTTTTGGTATCAAAACCCCGACAAGGTAGTGGGGGATGCGATTGTTAATGCGATTACTGCAGAAACGATTGCCGCAACAGGTGAGATTGATTTTAGCAACGATAGTGGCACGGCTATTCAACTAAAGGCCGAGGCGAAGGCTCAGGGTGGAATTGGCGAGCTTGATGTTGAGATGGATTATACCTATATGGGAACGTCATATTCCGTGGCGGGAACGGGAATAATTAGTGAAGAGGGTGATTTGTACGTAAAGCTTGATGATGTGCAGGAGCTCGCCGATATCTATCTTGGTTTGGTAGTGGGTGCTCAAGTTGATACGTCTCCACTTGTAGAGAAAATTGAAGGTACTTGGATAAAAATTACCAATGACGATTTAGGTACGTTTAGTGAAGATTTTGCAGCTTCCCAAGCATGTTACGATGACCTAGCGAGCTCGTTGAGTGGCGACAGTAGCTGGGCAAATGAGTTGGGTGCGCTATATCGTAATAACCTATTTGTAATAATTGAAGATGAGCTTGAGGCAAAAAGTGTTAATGGTGTTGATAGTCTAGGGTACACGCTAGGTTTTGACGATACAAAAATGACAAGCTTTATTACCGGGCTTGCTGACACGCAATTTGGCAAGAAATTAAACGAGTGTAATGACGGAGACGCTAATTACAAAGACGTTGCGGATTCATTGATTGGTGACGAAGACCGAACAAGTGTGTTTAACGTATGGATAAGCCGTTTTGGGCATGAATTTACCGAGCTATCGCTTAGCGATGACAACGTAGATGGCAAGGGCGAAATTATCGTTAACCCAGTATTCAACCAGCCAGTGGAAGTGGTTACGCCAACCGAGTCTATGACACTTGAAGAGCTTATGGCCGATTTACAGGCGATCTTTGTGCAGTCCTATACCTCTGCTTCGTATTAACTCTTACGCACCTTCGGTTAATCTGCTATACTATCTCTGTTATGAGGCGATATAATCCGGCAGAAATTGAACCCAAATGGCAGGCCGTATGGGAAGAGCAAAAGGCAAACGAGGTTGCAGTCGATACTTCGAAGGTAAAAACCTATGTTTCGGGTATGTTTCCGTACCCAAGCGGCGCAGGCATGCACACTGGCCACGCTTTTAGCTATTCTATTGTTGATGCTTTGGCACGTTTCTACCGCCAACATGGCCATAACGTGCTTAACCCGATGGGGTGGGATACGTTTGGACTTCCAGCTGAAAACTATGCTATTAAAACAGGGACTGCACCGGCAAAAGTAACTGCCGAAAATATCGCTAACTTCAAAAAACAGTTTAAGCGCATGGGGGTGTCTATCGACTGGTCGCGCGAAATTAACACCAGTGACCCTGAATATTACAAATGGACGCAGTGGGTGTTCGTACAATTATTTAAGCGTGGCCTTGCGTATCAAAAGGAAAGCTTGCAGTGGTGGTGCCCGGTAGATAAAACTGTGCTTGCCAACGAACAAGTTGAAGGCGGGCATTGTTGGCGCTGCGGTAGTTTGGTTGAAAAGAAATCTATGAAACAGTGGTTTTTCAAAATCACTGAGTATGCCGATAGTTTGCTTGATGAGATTGAAGACCTTGATTGGCCGCAAAAAATTAAAACCGCGCAGACGAACTGGATTGGTCGCTCACAAGGGGCGGAGATTTCTTTCACGCTTGAAGAAACGGCTTCGCGGCGGGATTCTGACGGGGGCCAGTCGCCCGTAGAATCTCGGGCTGCAGGGGTTTCTTCAACCGCAAAAGAAATCACTGTTTTCTCGACTCGTCCCGACACTATTTTTGGTGCCTCGTTTATTGTCTTGGCACCAGAGCATCCACTTGCTATTGAACTTGCCACAGGTGATTTTGAAGAAGCAACGAAGACGTATGTTAAAGGGGCGGTGAAAAAATCGGAAATTGAACGTACGAATGACACCAAAGAGAAGACGGGTGTATTTACGGGCTCGTATGCTATTAACCCGGTGTCAGGTGAAAAGGTACCGGTATGGGTAGCCGATTACGTACTTGGCGGCTATGGAACTGGTGCGGTGATGGGTGTGCCTGCGCATGATGGGCGGGACTTTGCCTTTGCCGAGAAATACAAGCTTCCCATTATTGAAGTTATTGAGGCGCCAGAAAAAACCGAAGTAGTGTATCACGGCGAGGGTGTATTAGTAAATTCGGGCGATTTTACCGGCAAGACAACCTCAGATGCGCGTGAAGATATCGTTGCCTGGCTTGGAAGCAAAAAACGTGGGGCTGCAAAAACAACCTACAAAATGCGTGACTGGCTTATTAGTCGTCAGCGCTATTGGGGCGCACCAATTCCTATTATTCATTGTGAAGAGCATGGCGCTGTAGCTGTGCCGGAAGACCAGCTCCCTGTGGTGCTACCTGAAATTGAAGACTACGCACCGAAGGGCGATGGTAAATCCGCCTTGGCGCATGCAACCGATTGGGTGCACACTACCTGCCCTGAATGTGGTAAGCCAGCGCTTCGCGAGACGGACACAATGGATGGCTACGCCTGCTCGAGCTGGTACCTGCTTCGGTACGGTGACCCAAAAAACACCGAGCGTGCCTGGGGTCCTGAAACGATTAACTACTGGAACCCGCTTGACTACTATGTGGGCGGCGACCATGCAGTCGCGCACCTACTATACGTTCGGTTCTGGACGCATGTATTTTACGACATGGGCCTTGTGAATTTCAAAGAGCCTGTAAAAAAGCTGGTGTACCACGGCTACATTAACGCCGAAGACGGCACTAAGATGAGCAAAAGCAAGGGCAATGTCATTGACCCACTTGATGTTATTAACCAAGGCTATGGTGCCGATGCTCTCCGCACGTATGTGCTGTTTATGGGGCCAGTTGAGCTTGATGCAAGCTGGGACTCGCGTGGTATTGCCGGCATTTACCGTTTCTTAAACCGTGTTTGGACGCTCGTTCAACAGTATGATGAAGCCGATAAGACTATTGAGAAAAACGATGACGCCGTGCGTGTATTGCGGCACAAAACGGTGCGTAAAGTAACCGATGACATGCGTCGGCTTAGCTTTAACACGGCAATTGCTGCGTTGATGGAATATGTAAACGAACTCTATAAATACAAGGTAGACGGGTTCTCTGCTGAGGTATGGCGCGATGCACTTACGACCCTTGTGCAGATGATTGCGCCGTTTGCTCCGCATATTGCCGATGAGCTTTGGGTGCAGTTAGGCGGTGAGGGCCTTGTGCAAAATGCTTCGTGGCCCGTATGGGATGATGCTTTGACAGTTGAAAATACTATTACTATTGCCGTACAGGTGAACGGTAAGCTTCGCGGTGAAATTGAAATTGCAAAAGACACTGATCCTGAAGAGGTGAAAAAACAAGCATTGGCACACGAGAATGTCGTGCGCTTTGTAACCGGCGAACCGAAGAAGGTGATTTATGTGCCGGGGCGGTTGGTAAGCGTTGTTGTCTAGTGGGTGTCTGGCGTGGGCAACGCGTCGATAGGGCTATGAACAATTTGGGACTCACGTACGGGAAGGTACTCTTTCCCGTTGTCGTTTTCTGGGTCGATATCATCTTCAACCACTACCCAGTGTTCGCCAGGCTGGACGGTTCCTTGGAGTTTAGCAGCTGTCATGAGGTTGTCATATATAAGAGGCTTTAGGTTGTTAAAGTCATCATGGTACACGGCTTCGATCTGTGCGAGGGATGGTTCGGTAAGCCCCTGCCCTTCTTTAATGATAAACATTTCTCCTACGACTTGGGATTCATCGAATTGACCATGCAGCTTGTTCTCAAGTATCTCAGTGTTAGCAAGCTTGCTTTCGTGCGCTGCTTGCAAAGCTTCCTCGCTAGCAGAGGCGTTGGATATATTTGAAACCGTTTGGCCTCCTAGCCACAAGGTGCCGGCCCCGGCAACAACAGTGCCTGCTGCTACGGCTTTTTTGAAAAAATCTGATTCTTTTTGTTTTTCTGTCATATTACCTATATCATACCACGCTTATGCCTATTGTCCACACCCTCCTGATCTTGTGAATTTCCCTTGAGAAGTGGGCAAAAAAATGCTATACTTAGCCCTAAGAGTTAACAAAACCTAACAAGGAGCACTTTTCATGGCACAACCAAAAAAGCAAAGTAGCCCACGAAAAACAGGTCTACGCCGAAGCCATCTACGCCTCGAGCTTGCTCGCCGTGTTAACGGTAAGTCACCAGTTAAAGTGAAGACTACCCGCCGCGAAACGGGAAAAGCACTGTAATTTTACAATACTAAACAAAGAGAATTAACGCATTATGGCATCTAATCGTCATCTCGGTCGTATCGTCACACTTCAGACATTGTACGAATATGAATTCCGCATTCAATCTGGGGATACCAACGCATCTGTCGATGAAATTTTATCGCGTAACCTAGAGCGATACGAAACGGCCATTGACGACACGACGTTTGTTACTAGCCTAGTGAATGGCGTACTTAAAGAGCAGACTGATATTGATGAAAAAATTCAACCCATTGCGCCAGATTGGCCTATCGAGCAAATCGCTCGCGTAGATCGTGCAATTTTGCGCATTGGGGTGTACGAGCTTCTTCACCAGGCAGACATTGTTCCGCCAAAAGTGGCTATTAACGAAGCTGTCGAACTTGCCAAGGCGTTTGGTTCTGATAACTCGAGCAAGTTTGTAAACGGCGTGCTAGGAACGGCGTATCGCACACTTGTGGAGGGAGCCGAAAATGGCGACACCACAGTTCGATAAATTCAAGAAATATTTTTCACGCAAGAAACCATCAATTCAGGAAATTGTTCGCGAGCCAACGGCTGGCGGTATTGTATTTCGTAAAAGCGATAAAGGGGTAGAGATACTTCTTATTCAAGATGCCAAAGATCGCTGGACTATCCCTAAGGGGCACATAGAGGAAGGCGAAACCGCACAGCAAACCGCACGCCGCGAAATTGGTGAGGAAGCGGGCCTTAAAGAGGTTGATGTACTAGGGTGGCTTGGTAAGATCCACTTTCGGTACCGTCGGATTGATAAACTTGTGCTTATGACAACCCAAATCTATCTTGTGCGCGCTAAAGGGGATACGAACGCTATTCAAAAAGAAGAATGGATGAATGGTATTAAGTGGTTTCCTTTTCATGAGGCGCTGGATGTCATTGAGTATGAGGATATTGGGAAGCTTATGTTACTTGCCATGAAACGCATCCGCCAGGAGAACTTATAATGACGGGTATGCAAACAGCACCGTATCAAGACTTCGCGCGAGAAAAGCTAGGTTTTGAATTTACTAATGTTGACCTATTGGTTACTGCTCTGACGCACCGAAGTTATGTAAACGAACATCGCAAGAGTGTCTCCGAGCATAATGAGCGGTTGGAGTTTTTGGGCGATGCCGTACTTGAACTTGCCGTGACGGATTTTCTTTTCACTACCTATCAAGAGCCAGAAGGTATTCTAACGAGCTGGCGTGCTGCGCTTGTACGTACCGAGAGTATTGGCGATGCAGGCCAAAAACTTGGCTACGAGCCGCTTGTCCGTATGAGCCGTGGTGAAAAAAGGGGGAGTGACCGCGCACGTATGCAAATACTTGCCAACGCCTTCGAGGCGCTGATTGGGGCTATATATTTAGAGCGTGGCTATGCTGATGCCGAGGCGTTTATTAAAAAACATATCACTACTAAGCTTCAAGGTATCCTTGATGAAGGTACGTGGCGGGATCCTAAGTCGCACCTTCAAGAGGTTATGCAACGTACCGACGGAGTTACGCCACGATACGTCGTGCTTGAAGAGGTTGGTCCCGACCACGATAAGGTGTTTACCCTTGGGGTGTACGCGGGTAGTCGTCTGGTGAGCCAAGGTACAGGCCCAAGTAAACAATCTGCACAGCAAGAGGCGGCGAAGGCAGCGCTTCAGGAATACGCTGTGCGGTAGGGGTACACTGGTTGACTTATCGCCTATAACCGTGTAAAATATTCAGAGAGTTTTATAAAAATACGTTAAGAGTTAAAGGAAGTTTTTAATTTATGCTCGCAATTCGTTTGCAACGCGTTGGGCGCGCCGGGTATCCAACCTACCGCCTCGCAGTTCAAGAAGCACAGCGCCACCCATCAAGCGGTCGTGTTGTGGCTTATGTAGGTAGCTACAACCCTCACACTAAAGATGCTAACGTACAAGTTGAGCTTGCACAGAAGTATCTTGATAACGGCGCACAGCCAACTCCTCGTGTAGTGAAGCTTCTTAAGGAAGCGGGCGTGAAGCTTCCTAAGTGGGTTAAGGAAGCAGCGGCAGACAAGCAAAAAGCACTTCGTAACCCCGAAAAGCTTCGCAAGAACCAACCAAAGGAAGAAGAAGCTCCTGAAGTTGAAACTCCCGCAGACGAAGCAGTCGAAGAAACTGCGCCAGCTGACGAAGCCTAACTAGCGCTTATTAAAAAGAGACCCCGCATTGCTGCGGGGTTGTTCTTTTTAGATACGTACCTACCACTGTGAAGGTAGGACGCCAATGTGGCGAATTTTGAAAGAGGGAGTCTTTTTGGACTATTATATATTTATAATAGCATAATTTACCGAAAATGTCAATATGTTTATGCTTTTTGCTATGGAAATACCTGTATGTGCTACAATGAGATTACGATAGTAGAGACAGCGACCGGAGGAGGGCTTATGTCGACCATTGACCAGCAATTCATTGAATATATCGTAAAATCGGTGGTGGGGCACCCAGATGATGTAGTAATTGAGCGCATTATCGACGAAAAGGGAGTACTACTTACCCTTACCGTTAACCCAGAAGATTTAGGGCGTGTTATTGGCAAGCGCGGCGTGACTGCGCAGAGTTTACGCACACTTCTGCGTGCTTTGGGCACTAAAAATGACGCACGCTATAATTTAAAGATTGTGAACAACGATGGCCAAACTGGGGCGACGTATTCAAGCGACGAATCGGCACCTGCTGAGGCGGCTGTGGAAACCTCTACAGAGGAACCTGTGGACAACACCTCTGACTACACAAAAAAGACCCGAAAAGAGCTTGCCGAACTTGATGATCTTGATATATAATCACAAGCAGTTCAACAAACATCTTTGAACTGCGAGATTCGGCTCCTGCGAGCGACAAATCACCACATTTGTTGAGAGCTTATGTGTATAAAAGACGCCCCTTAATTGGGGCGTCTTTTGATATATTACGGTTATACGCTACACTAGTACAGATGAAAAAGATACAAGTAATAACGCTATTTCCTGAAATGTTTGAAGGCGTGTTGAATAGCTCAATGATGTGGAAGGCGCAAAAAGAGGGGGCGGTTGAATTTAGTACCATAAACTTACGTGACTATGGCGTTGGCCCTCGTAAACAAGTAGATGACACCCCGTACGGTGGTGGTGATGGTATGCTATTGAAGCCTGAGCCGTTATTTGCGGCAGTTCGCGCTGCAAAAGAAGCTGACCCTACCGCCAAAGTGTTACTCATGACCCCGCGAGGCCGTCGCTGGAAGCAGTCAGTAGCTCAACAGTATGCTGACTCGGACAGTGGATATATTTTTATTTGTGGCCGTTACGAAGGGTATGACGAGCGTATTGTCTCACTTGTTGATGAACAGCTTAGCGTGGGCGACTATGTACTTACTGGTGGCGAATTACCCGCCATGACGATTATTGATAGTATAGTGCGACTCATTCCTGGCGTCTTGGGCGGTGAGGCGAGCACTGAAATAGAGAGTTTTTCGGACGGTGAAACGCTTGAGTTCCCTCAATATACAAAACCTTCCGATTTTGAGGGTATGCACGTGCCCGAGGTGCTCCTAAGTGGAAATCACGCCGCTATTAACCAGTGGCGTGAAGATCACTCTATAAAAGCTTCAAATAGTTAGTAGGCAAGGAGCAAGCAGGTGCTTGCAGTGGAAGAGTTGCCGGTGTATAAGTACCGAACCACGCTATACTCGTAGTCCCAGTAGCCGATTTTATTTCCGTCATCGCTACATGCCTGGAACTCAACGGTCGCTGGATCTTCTGGGGCGGCTACTAGCGGTGTACTGGTAAAGGTTACCTCTGGAACTTCTTCTGCGATATCATTGCTAGTAAGGGGGTATTCGCCGGTGGTAATTCCGAATAACTCGGCTTCCTTTGCAACACTAGCAGCGGCGGCGTTTGCAGCGGTAGTGCTTGCTCGCTCGTTTATCCCTTGGTAGCTCGCCAGGCTAATAAGGATAAATAGTGGAATCATAATTACAGCAATAGCAACAAATATGGCGTTAATGATGATACCAACAAGCGCAACCGTGTTCTTGTGCCCGGCCTTTTTTGACTTAGAGTGTCCAATTATCGAAAGGATAAGGCCGATAAGTTGTAGCCCAACGAAAGCAAAGACAAGACCAATAATACCGAGCGTCTTACCGGGGTCTTCAGTAGTAGGTGCGGTAGGTGGCGCGACTGGTGTTGGATCGGCCTGGGCTGGCGGCGTTGGCGGTGTAGCGGGCGGTGTTTGCTGTTGTGTATCTTGGTCCATCGTAAGAACTCCTTAAGTTGTTAATCATAAGCATATCATACTTATCTGTTATATAAAAAAGAAGGACTCGTCCAATGCAGACGAGTCATCTTTTGTTGTGGTGGATATCGTAGAGCGAGTGAGCTACAACAATGTTCGTTTGGAGTTTTTGTTTTTATGTAACGTTCGCTTGTTCTTAACTTTACTTAATAATTCAAAAAAGCGCAAGCATAATATTAAAAATAACAACAGTTTGCACGCATGGGCTTGTGCTCGTATACTGTAAGCATGAGCTTTTTTGTACATGCTGTCGATGCCCCGCCCTCTAGAACGGAAACGAGTAAACAGATTGCTGTGTTTCTTGCCGGTAGTATGACGGTTATGTCAGTGGCGCAACTGTATAGTTTAGAGGAATTTATAGAAGTGGCGCAAACCTTTGCGTTGCCTTTCGGACAAGTGTTCGCGGCGGCTTTCGTTCCGATTATTATCTCTCTTGAGGTCTTTTCTCTTCCTTTTCTTCTTCGTATGCGGCTAAGCAGTGCGATGCGATGGTGCAGTATGGTGTTTGGTTGGGGCGCAGCAGTGGCCTGGCTGTTTGTAAGTGCGTGGCTTGCTAGTGTACAGCCCGAAGGTGTAGAAACCGTAGGGTTTTTAGGTAGTTTGGCCGCTGTTCAGCCGGGTTGGTGGGCGGTGTACGTAAGCGGTGCACTCTGCATACTGGTAGCGTGGGCAAGCTGGGGCCTATGGCCTGGATATCGTGGTTCAAGAAGCTCTAAGAAGTAGTTGCCAGGCGAGCTAGACCACGGTACTATATACGTAAAGGAGACTATGCGATGGAGTGGTTAACAAAAATTGAAAAACAAGTATTGCATTGGGTGAAAGATATCCCGCATCTGCCAAACAGTGCTCGCAAGTGGATAGCGGAGAATATTTGGTGGGTAGCAATTATCGGTGCAATTTTACTTACTATTAGTGCTGCACTCGAATTACTGGCGGTGCTTGGTCTTATGGCTACCTTGGGGACTGTAGCAAGTACCTACTATCCTGCTACTACTTTCGTTGCCTGGGGATTCGTTACGGCAATTGTAAGTTTTGTGTTTGCTGCGCTTCAGGCAGGGCTGCTCTACGTGGCGGTGACCCCCTTAAAAGAGCGTCAAAAAAAGGGATGGGTATTAGTGTTTGCTGCTTGGCTTATTAGTATCGTTGCACTTGTTATTTCGGCAATTCTTACGCTTAACCCATTTAGCTTTATTACGACAATCTTGTTCGGTGCGGTGTTTGCGGCTATTTGGGGCTACTTGTTGTTTGAGATTCATAGTGAGTTCGCGCATCTTCTAAAAACAAAGGCTGCTAAGAAGAAATAGCCACCTATTTCGCTTGAGAGATACCCCTACATAAGGTATAATACGTCGGTACCTTGATAGGGTGTCGCCAAGTGGTAAGGCACTAGGTTTTGGTCCTAGCATTCGGGGGTTCGAATCCCTCCACCCTAGCCAAGAAAAATGAAGTCCAGAGCGACTTCTTTTTTCTTGGCTGACGTGATGATTTGAGAATGCCCGAGTGGCATGAGGGTGAGAACTGCCAGTGGCAGTTCGCAAGGAAAGTTCCGATGGCTACTAGTTGCCAATCGTGAACTTTCGAGAGGCTCGCTGGAGGTGACCGAATCCCTCCACCATGACTACTTCTCCTTAAAGTTGAGGGAAGGCGGTCTTTGCAGTCTTTGAGCTAACCGCAAAGCCTATATTTTGTTCGCTGACTGAGCCAAGATATTGATGTAGTTCGCTTGTATCAGAGATGAAACTTACAACACCAACTACGCCACATGATCCAATTAGCGGCCCCCCTGAATTTCCGGGATTGATCGCAGCATCGGTTTGAATAATCTCTAGTCCGTCGGCGGCATCTTGAGATGTCATTCTGAGACTAGCAAGATCGACAACTCTTGAAATTATTCCTACAGTTAGGCTTGGCGGACCTGCTGTTAAGCTATTGCCAGGATAACCATAGACATACACGTCATCCGCAGTCGCATACGACTCACTAAGGCTAAAGAATGAATCTGTTGGCTTATCAATTTTAAGCAAAGCTAGGTCGTATTGCGGGGCGGTCTCGATTACTTCCATTTTTACTTCTCCGGCAGAGTAATTGGCTATGATTGAGGTAGCATCCTCAACGACATGATATGCCGTAAGTATTGTAGTATTATTACTTACTGCAAACCCGGTGCCCGTGCCGAGATTTGTAGCGATCGGAACTATTGCCGATCCATGAGCGCCGAATTGTTGCTTAGGCGTTGTGCATACACCTGGATCATTCCATGAATATGTAAAATTAAGATTTATAGCAAGGCCAATAACTAATATCAGGCTATAGATTCCCAAACCGATGAATAAACCTATTCTTAAATGAAAAAAATAACTTTTTTTGCGAACCTTATTCGTTACAATGATCAGTAGAAGTATCAGTATAATACCCAATAGGCCATTTAGGGCTGCTAAAGCTACATCTGAATGTTTACCTAAAGCAAGAAGAGATTGTTGTATAGTGGAGCTAGAAGTCGTAATAAATAACAGCAGCAATCCAATAATTGGAACACTTAACCATGCAAATACTATCCCTATTACTTTTAAGCCCGTTTTTGGCTTAGCTTTAAGTTTTTCCTCACTCATGACACTAATATATCATTTAATTTACGTATAGAATACTTATTCCGGTTAAGCTGGTTTTCTGAAATACATTCACTATCCATAGCCATAGAAAATACCGTCCGAATGGGCGGTATTTTCTATGGATTAGATGCGCTATACTAGTTTTATATCTACATAAAGTACAGAGTAATAGTTGATGAATAGAAAGACGATAAACCTACTGAATATAAAACAAAGTAGATTTACAGAATTTTGTGGGTGGTATGGCATGCTCGCCTTAATTTCTGCATACTTTCTCGTCAGTTTTGGGTGGATAGATGGTCAGGGGCTTATATTTCAAATCGTTAACCTAACCGGAGGCATAGGGCTCCTTATCGTAGCGGCATCAAAAGGAGTTACACAACTGGCGATTCTTAATCTCTTTTGGGCGGCTATTGGTGTCGTAGCTATAGTAAATTCCTTTCTTTAACACAGGTGTTTGATAGAGTAAGAGTATGAGAAAAGAGACCTGGTTAGCAAATGTGTTCCATAGATATCTTCGCGTGCCGTATACTTTGAATGTAAAGGTATACCAAAATCCTAAGCATCCCAGGGCGACATTTGTGTTTATTCATGGCATTGGCAACTCACTTCATGCATGGAACGAGATTGTTGATACATTACCTGACGACGTGCGACTTATAGGAATTGATCTGCTAGGCTTCGGCGATTCACCAAAGCCACGACACGCAGTATACAACGCCAAAACACAGGCTCGTTCAGTAGGGGTGACGCTGCTTAGTTTACGACTTGCGCAGCGGCCTATCCTTATAGGGCATTCCTTGGGTGCGCTGGTTGCTGTTGATATTGCGTCACGGTACCCCCTTGTCATTAAAAGGTTAGTGCTTTGTAGCCCGCCGTTTTATCGGCCTAGGGTACCCGCTGCTACGTTACCGACTAAAGAGGAGATGCTTCGATCGTTGTATAAAGCGGCGCTTAAGCATCCAGACCAACTACAGAAACTTTCCCCTATTGCGGTGCGGCTTGGGCTTGCGAATAAAGCGTTAACAATTAATGAGGACACAACGGCGTCGTATATTGCGGCACTTGAATCGAGTATTATTAATCAAACTTCACTGAGCGAAATTAAGCGTCTCTCTCTTCCTATTACTATTATGTATGGTGCGCTAGACCCTGTAGTGGTAAGCGCAACTATCGCTCAGCTTGGAAAGAGCCAAAAAAACATCACTGTAAAGCGAATTGTTGCAGGGCACGAAGTGGTTGGTCGCTATGCAAAAGAACTCACCAAATTACTTTCTTCCCTTCTGTCGCGAACGAATGGATTGTAGGTACTCTTTCTCCTGGGAATAGCGTTGCAGTGCGGCAGTAGCATTTTCTTTTACATGCCCCGTGGTAAGCGAGGTAAAGGGGGTGATTTCCTTGAACAAAGAGAGCTTTTTAAGAAGCTTTTCGGATGTATTGGCAAGCGTTATAGCCTTATGGAGAAGTGTTGGCAGTTCTTGCTCCCAAAAAAGTGCTTGCAGTTTGGGGAGGTAGCTGTGGGTAGGGTAGGGGGTAGCTGCTTTTAAGGACGCGGATTGCACGAGGCAGTGAATAACGTAGGTGTACCTCCCCTCAAGCAGGTCTTCTTGCCAGTCATGGATATCATCGAGGAGCTGGCGCGCCGCGCAGTAGTAAGCTAACGCTTGCTCAAGGTGGTGCATTTCTTCTTCCGAGCATTTTACAAGCAATAATGGCCCAAGAATATGTACGATAGATCGTTCGGAAAGGAGCTTGATGAGAAGCGACTTCGACGGAGGGGCATGTAGCGTAATTGATTCTTTAGAATAGTGCAGTGCAGTGCGGGTAGAAAGTTCAGTAAGCATAGCCGTATCCACCCTAGTAAAAAGAGAGTATACCTTTGGGTGCGTGCCGTAAATCCGCTGCGATTCTCGTGATAAAATGTTTGCAATATTTATATATGCAGGGTCACTCTCCTCATCGATCAAAGTATCGTAAAGCGAATAGGCTGCCCAGGCATAGAGGTTTGCTGTAGCAAGAGCCTTTATACTTTTATTTTTTGTTCTATGAAGCGGGGTGAGGCACTCGGCGAACCGCTCACTCAAACGGCTAATTTCGCCGCGGCTATCAGTTTTCTCTAGCGCAGAGAGTAGGGGGGTGACTTTTTTGTATGCGGTAGGGGGCAAAATGTGCGGAAGGGTATTGGTTAGTAAATAGAAGGATGAGGAGTCGACGGGTCGAGTAGATTGCTTCTGAGCAGATGGTTCCGTATCTATTGTTGAGTATAGTGATGCGTAGTGTAGTGCCCCGGGTAGTTCTATACCCTGTTGCTTGTATAGGCGGTATACCTTCGCGTTAAACCTGCTATTCTCTGCCACATCTGAGCTTACGAAGTATGGCCCACCAGGCTGCTTTTCAACTGATATAAGGTACTGTTGTAATTCGGCGAGTTCTTTACCTGTAAGCGTTTCTAGCGACGAAAGCGCTTGTATTTTTTTGAGCGTGTTCACCCCTACTTCCCTTTTTTTGTTAGTGGAAGTACGAGACGAAACTGGGTGGTTTCATTGGTGCGCATGTACGTTAGACTTCCTTTGAATGACATTTCAGTTAGATGCTTAGCAATATACAAACCAACCCCCATGCCCTTTAGCTTGTTGCTGACGAGTGGCTTGAATAATTCCTTTAAGCGTTCACGATTAATACCTGGCCCATTGTCCGAAACATTAATAGTAATTGATTTGCTATTCTGTTCTATCGCTACCTTAACACGTGGGCTTTGAGAACTAAGGCTTGCTTCGCAGGCGTTTGTAATAAGTATGGTAAGTATCTGCGAAAGCGCAAGCGGGTCACCAAATAGTTTAGCGGTCGTCTTTGTTTGGTAGGTTTGAGTAATAGTGACTGCCCGGTGGGCGGGTTTTAGTTTTACGTCTTTTACGACGGTACTAATGAGCTTACGAATAGGGAGCTTTTCGTGGGCGCCGTACGAGTTAAGCTGTTGCCGCGCTTGGTGCACCATATCATTGATATACGCGACACTCTCTTCTGCGTTTGTAATCGCCTTAGAGTTTTTTAGTTGCTGCCTTAAGTCATCAAGGTCAAAGTTGATAACGCTAAGCCTACTAGATAGTTCATGAAGAAGTGCTGCTGCGGATTGCCCAATGATAGCAAATTTGTATAATTGTCGTGACTGAGTAAGCTGTTCTTGACGGAGTATTGACGCTTGGCGATCGAGCTCTATGCTCATTTGTTCGTTTTGAGCACGGACAGTCTCTTCGGCTTTTTTGGCTCGGTTTAGAATGGCCTCCGATCGCCTCATTGAAGCCCAAGCGATAAGGCTGTAGGCAAAGAACATAAAGGCATAGCCTGCGACATCCCAGTAACTTGATTCGATACGAATTGCAGATGTATCAGGAATAATGATACGAGATGAATGGATATATTGAATGAGGATAAGGGCTCCTATCATAATCGCAGTGAGATAGGGTACGTAGCGCGAACCGAGTAAAAGCCCGGTTAGCACGATAACAAGACTGATCGCTAGGATGCCTACGGGTGCGTTGACACCCCATAAAAGGAGTGTCGCAAGTGCTGCTGAGGCATAGAGGAGAATAACCATCCAGCTTGCAAGGTACTTGTGTCCATACTGGAGTGCTCTCCGTGCTAATAGGATGTAGGCGATAATAAACAGAGCGATATACGTGCGAAGCCGTAAGCCACCGACAACAATAATGTCATAGGCAAGAAGGAGTAGGGTGAGGGCAATGGCGGTAAAAAGCGTCCCTACCAATAACAATTGGGTAGTATTCCTTGGGGTTTTTACGTTTCTCGCCATTGCCCTAATAGTATCCTATTCTGCCGTTAACCAGGGTGTGCCGGCTGCTGTTTTCTCGACAATCGCACCCTTAAGAGTGGTTTCGGTGCGAAGCTCGGGGTTTACTAACACCGAGAGTAACATGGTGTTCATGCTGTCGCTCCTTTTGTTACTTTAGTTACCTTTGGGATGTCGACCATATACCCAATGCCGTAGGACGTTTTAATAAGCCGTTCGTTAAACGGGCGGTCGACTTTATCTCGAAGTTGCTTGATATGGACGTCGACAGACCCTACCCAACTTTTACTGTTTGCTGACCATGCGTGCAGAATAATCATCTCTCTCGACATAATTCGGCCTTTATTACGCATTAGACACTCCAGGATATCGAACTCTTTCTTTCGCAGGGTAATCTCTACGCCAGAGCGTTCTACTTTACGGCTACTCGGCCAGAGTTTTAATGGTCCAACCTGTAAAAATGTAACACTGTCATTTCGGGCTTTACGGCGAGAGAGAGCGTTCATGCGGGCTTCAAGCTCTGAGGGCACGAAGGGCTTTACTATATAGTCGTCCGCCCCTATATCAAGCAGCTCAACCCGGGTGTCGATGTTGCTGGTCCCACTGATAACGAGAATAGGAACACCTGCGGAGTGAGACCTAATGAGCTTACATACGTCTTTTCCATCAGTATCGGGTAGCCCTAGGTCAAGTAGGATAATGTCAAATAGTGTGTTTTTTGCAAGCTCTACGCCCTCGTTGCCAGTAAGGGCTGTTTCTACAAGGTGTGTTTTTTGAAGTTGCTGCTTCATGCGAGCTGAAAGGATAGGGTTATCTTCTATGACGAGTACTTTCATGAATAGCTCCTGTGTTACTGCTTATATAAAACGCTACACTCTCAATGTACTGTTAAATTATTAAAAAATTATTAACTTTTTTGCTAATATTTCATATTTGCTTAGCACTAGCATAACCCTCTCTCTTAAGAGTATACTAATGTCTGTATGACGGTAGAATTTATAATTCGTTTTATGGCAGATTTTCTTGTAATACCAATAGTGCTTATCGCTGGGTTTTTACTAGTCTTTACTATACCGAAGGGTAAGCGATTTGCTGCATATAGCAGAATACTTATGGCCGGTTTAACAGCATATCTTATCGCCCGCTTCGTTTCGTTAGTATATCAGCCAGAGGAGCTTCGACCATTCGAGCTATTAGGGGTTGACCCTGGTGCATCCTATCTAAATAACCCCGGGTTCCCATCGGATCACATGCTATTCGTGACAGCACTTGTATGCGCGGTGTGGTTCGAGACGCGTCAGAAAAAGACTGCATTTCTGCTTTTTATACTGGCGGTGCTGGTTGGGGTTGGTAGGGTTCTTGCTCATGTACATACACCACTTGATGTAGTAGGAGGGGTGATAATTGCTCTTATTGGCGCCTTATGGTATAGTACTAAACCAAGAAACCTAGAGGAGCACGGTCATGGCAAAAGTAGTCCAGGAGGATCGCATCGTCATCGTAAAGCCGTGGTGGGAAAGGCTTAGTATTCTTTATATCAGTCTCGTTGCGGGGCTGAGCTGGTGGGTAATAACGGTATTGGTTAATAGGTATGTCGTTGAGCCTATTGCGTGCCAAGATAGTAGCGCGGCGACTTTTTGTACCGACAGCTTCGGTATCTCAGGGAGTGTTGTAGCGGTACTGGTAGCAGTGGTCGCTCTCTTTACCCTAATCCGGCTTATGCAACCTCGACCGGTTGTTATTGCTATTGGTGCTGCGGCGCTGCTTTGGGACCTCTCTACGCTTATAAATGGACTTGTCTGGTATGAGGCATTAGGGTGGTCACTGCTGCTTTATGCGCTAGCGTACGGTTTATTGTGGTTTATCGCACGCATACCCTCTACCGTAGCCTCACTTGGTGTAGCTATAGGGGTTGTGCTTATACTTCGTCTTCTACTCCTGCTCTAATGCTATACTAATGGTATGGACCTGTTACTTATTGGGATTATTCTTGTTTTAGCTATTGGAGTGGTAGTCTTGTTTATCAAGGCGCGTGATAGCAGGGGTGTGGGTGGCGTTGAGTTGCTAAAAGCGGACGTAACAGAACTTAACCGTACCATAACCACTTTACAGACTACATTGGGCGACAAGCTCGAGCGGAATGCCACTTCTATGCAGACTTCTATGCAGAAACAGTTAAGCGAGAGTATGAAGCTAGTAGGTGACGTATCACAACGTCTTACCAAGCTCGACGAGACGAATCGGCGAGTGGTTGATGTGGCAGATGAGCTAAAGACATTACAGAATGTACTACAAAACCCCAAGCAGCGAGGGGTGTTCGGCGAGTATTATCTTGAATCTGTATTGTCAAATATACTCCCGGTAAAAAACTTTAAAATGCAATATGGGTTTAAAGATGGGGTTATTGCCGATGCTGTCATAGTCCTCGATAAGGGGCAATTATTGGCTATCGATAGTAAGTTTAGTCTTGAGAATTATAACCGGATGGTATCTGCGCAAAACAAACCCGAGAGAGAAGAATTACTTAAGAAAGTACGAAATGATCTCAAAGGTCGTATTGATGAGACGAGCAAGTATATTCGTCCTGCCGAAGGGACAATGGACTTTGCCTTTATGTTTATCCCAAGTGAGTCCCTGTACTACGACCTTCTTATTGGCGACGTTGGCACGGGGTCGAGCGCACGTGACCTTATAGAGTATGCATTTCGCGAGAAGAAAGTGGTTATTGTGAGTCCCACAAGCTTTATGGCCTACCTTCAGACGGTATTGCAGGGCTTACGGAGTTTGCAGATAGAAGAGCAGGCAAAAGATATTCAGATTCAGGTAGGAAAGTTGGGCCGCCATATCGCTAACTTCGATACCTATATGGAGAAGCTTGGAAGGTCACTCGGCACAACCGTCGGGCATTACAACACTGCACACAAAGAACTCGCTAAGGTGGATACTGACGTAACGAAGATTGCCGGCACTACCAAGACTATCGAGCCTCTAATAGTAGATAAGCCACAAGATGAATAAAGCCCGTATATAAAAACCCGCTCTGTTGTGAGCGGGTTTTTATGCTTTGTGGGGTGTTTAGGCGTTCTTTTTCTTGCCGTAAATGAGGTCGAAGATAATGAACCCGAATACCGCACCAATAACCGGAGCGAGTGCGTAGATAGCGTATGACCATCCGCCGAAGGCGTATGCCTGGAGCGTAAGAGCGACCGCTGGGTTTAGGACGGTTGTTGCCGCAATAAAGCCACCTGTAGTGACGATCATTACCGCGATAAACAAACCGAAACCTACGCTGAATGAGCGACTAAGGCTACTCTTGAAGCGTAAAGCATTTGCGACAGCAAATCCAAGAATTGCCGTTCCGAGCGCTTCGGCTGCAAATGCGTACCATTCTTTTCCAGTGATATTTACAAGGTCAGCGGCGCTAAAGAGCGTAGCTGCTTGGGTGTAGAGCGCCTCTTCTGCGCTTGGTTGCGTAGCTGCACCAAGGAACGCACGAAGCGTAAAGAAGGCGACTGCTGCACCAAGGAACTGCACGAGGATATAGCCGATAGCACGGAGCCACCCAATGCGACGCGTTGCCCATGCACCAACGGTAACCGCTGGGTTGATGTGGGCACCTGAAACGCTACTAATAAGCAGTACGACTCCTGCAACGGCAAAAAGTATTACCAATGGGCTTCCCTGTCCAGCTATAACCGCTGCGGCAAACAGAAATGTACCTACAAATTCTGCAGCGAGTGCACGCCATAGTTGTGGCGAGCGTAGTGCACCGTCAACGTGCTGACCAACAGACTGCTTTTTGGCGGTAGCAGGGGCGGTCTTTACAGTCGTTTTAGTCACCTTTGAAGAAGTGGGTGTTTTCTTCGTGGGAGCTTTCTTTTTTGTAGAAACGGCTTTTTTGGTAGCCATATTTTCCCTCCTTATAGTAAATATACCCTCAAGTATACCATAAACGGTTCCTTTTGCTACCAGAGTTGGTATAGTGGATGTATGAGTTTATATTTAAAACAGCAAGATACGCGCTCTGATCTACAAGAGAAGGTATCTAAAGACCTACAGGAGCGTGCGCGGCAAAAGGCGAAGCAATCGGATAGGCCGGACGGTGTTGACGATTCGCGCTTTGTCGAGGGAACTAAGCAGACGACAAGTCTTGCCTGGGCGTGGGTGCTCATAGGGTTGGCGATTATAGGGATAGTAATTTGGATTATTATCTCGCTTCTCTCTTAAATCTGTCGTATAATTGAAGAAGCTATGTCAATAATAGATATTGAGGGTGTGAAAACTACCTTGCTTGAGCAGGTTGCGAACAGCGAGTCTCCTCGTGATGTTTTAAAGGCGTCAGAATTACGCAGCCTGTATGCGCATATTGGGCAGCTTGAACCACAGGAGCGCGGCGCGTTCGGTAAAAAGGTGAACGAAGTGAAAGTCGCTCTTGAAGCGGCTGTTGATGAGCGAGTTGCGCAACTAGAGGCAACAACCGTTATTCCCCTTGACGTAACCGCACCTTGGGCACCCAATACAGAAGCACCGTCACTTCTTCCTACGCAGTACGGCACAAAGCACCCTCTTATGAAAGAGCTCGAAAAGGTTGTTGATATCTTTACGCGTATGGGTTTTGAGGCGATAGAATCGCGGCAGATCGATGATGATTATCACATGTTCGGTACGCTCAATTTCCCCGAAGACCATCCGGCTCGTGACGGCTACGATACGTTTCGAACCGAGGAAGGGTTTATCCCTCCCGCACACACTTCTACTATGCAGCATCGTATTTTAAAGGATGGCAAAAAGAAGTTGAAGTCTGGTGGACAGATTGCTGCGGTAAGCTATGGGCGCGTGTTCCGTAATGAAGATGTTGATGCGACACACGAACACACGTTCTATCAGTGTGAGGGTGTGTTCGTAAGCAAAACGGCGACTTTGGGTGATATGCTCGGCACGCTGCGCAGCTTTTTCGAGACATATTACGGTCAAAAATTACGCATCAAAACCCAACCGGCCTACTTTCCCTTCACTGAACCCGGACTTGAATTTGCTATTGAGAAGCCAGCTACTATTGGCGGCAAACCAGGAGAGTGGCTTGAGATGCTTGGGTGTGGAATGATTCACCCTAATGTACTTGAGGAAGCGGGTATTAACCCAACGCAGTATCAAGGGTTCGCCTGGGGCGGCGGTATTGAACGTCTCGTTATGTTGAAATACGGTATTGAAGATTTGCGTCATTTTGAATCAGCCCGGCTTGCATTTTTGAGGAAGTTTACATCATGATAATTTCAGTAAATTGGTTGAAAAAATACGTTGATATTTCTGTCGATATTGATACGCTTGCAGCGCTTATTGGTGAGCGGCTTGTTGAAATTGAAGAGGTGATTGATATAGGGGCGAAATATAAGGGTGTACTAGTAGCAAAAGTGGTAGAGTGCGTTCCACTTGAGAACTCAGATCATTTGAGCGTAACAAAGATAGATGATGGTGGAGTTGTCTCTGGCATAGAACGGGACGAGAATGGCTACGTTCAGGTGGTATGTGGGGCCCCGAATGTCCGGACGGGGTTGCTTGTTGCCTGGTTGCCGCCTAACAGCACCGTTCCCGAAACATATGGTACGTCAGAACCGTTTATATTGAGTGCGAAGCCACTGCGTGGGGTGGTGAGTAACGGTATGCTTGCAAGCGCGAGAGAGCTAGACCTTTACGACGACCATTCGGGTATTATGGAAATTGACAAGCAGGCCACACCTGGTGCTTCATTTGCCGAACTATATGAATTAGACGACTATCTTCTTGATATCGAAAACAAATCGCTTACCCATAGGCCAGACGCCTTTGGGGTTATTGGGTTTGCCCGTGAAGTTGCTGGTATTCAAGGTAAAGCGTTTTATACTCCAGATTGGCTTGCTGGTACGACTAAAGCGATGTCCATCGATGCACCTCTTGACGCACCGGCAGTTGATATTGAAGATGCTGCGCTTTCAGACAGGTTTCAATTGGTTGCTTTGTCGGGTATTGATGAATCAAGATCTTCACCAATTCAGATGCAAACCTATCTTGCGCGAAGTGGTATCCGCCCTATAAATGCTTCGGTTGATGTATCAAACTACCTCATGCTGCTTACGGGTCAACCGTCACATACCTATGACTATGATAAGCTGCGCGCCGTTGCTGGCGACGACTTTACTATCCGAGTACGTAGTGCTCGGGAAAACGAGACACTAACCCTCCTTGATGGGAAAGAGGTTACATTAGATACGTCGGATATCGTTATTGCCGCAGGCGAAACAGCGGTGGGGCTTGCGGGTATCATGGGCGGGAAAAGCACGCTTGTCGATACGACAACTAAAACAGTTCTTCTTGAGGTAGCTACGTTCGACCTTTATCACATGCGCTCAAGCCAAATGCGTCATGGTATCTTTTCGGAAGCGGTTACACGTTTTACTAAGGGTATTCCGGCGCCGCTCTCTACTCCGGTCTTGCACGAGGCTGTGCGAATGCTTAAAGAATATGCGGGTGCAGAACTCGCTACAGAGGTGCTTGATGCCTATCCCGCCCAGACGCCGGCCAGTCGAGTTACTATAAACGAGACGCGAGTGAATGCACTATTGGGTACGCAGTTTGCTGCCGAGGATATCGTTGGACTTCTTGAAAACGTTGGGTTTAAGGTACAGTTTGATGGGCTGACGGCGACGATAACAGTACCGTACTGGCGCGGGGATATTCATATACCTGAAGACATAATAGAAGAGATAGGCCGGCTTGCTGGCTTTGATACTATTCCTGTTACACTCCCTGAGCGCGACTTCACAGCCGTTCGACCTTCGACGTTCGATGAACTGCGCTCTACGATTCGTACAACCCTCGCGCGAGCGGGCGCAAACGAGGTGCTTACCTATAGTTTTGTGCATGGAAATGTACTCCGTCAAGCCGGGCAGGAAGAGAACAACGCCTACAGGGTGGTGAATAGTATTAGTCCAGACCTTCAGTATTACCGCCAAAGCCTTACACCTAGCTTGCTTACACACATTCACGCGAATATAAAGGCTGGGTACGACTCATTCGCATTGTTTGAATGTAACAAAATTCATCAGAAGTCGTTCGGTTTAAATGAAGAAGTGGTACCTGTCGAAGTGGATAGTCTTGCTCTTACGGTAACCTCGTCCAAGCATTCGGGTGATGCCTACTATCAGGCAAAATACCTTCTTGAGTATCTATGTATAACGCTTGGTGTAGCGGTGCGGTACGTACCTTTACGGGAAGAGAAAGATGGCATCGCTGCCCCTTTTGAGCCACTCCGTAGTGCTGAGGTGCAATCGGTGCTTACGGGTGAAGTACTAGGGGTGGTCGGTGAATATACTACCAAGGTGAGGAGGAGTTTTAAACTTCCTGAGTACACCGCTGGATTTGAAGTACAGACGCGGGCACTACTTAAGGCATCTCAGAAGCAAGGGGGCGTGTATACACCGCTCAGTCGCTATCCGGGTACCGAGCGCGATGTTTGTTTCCAGGTTTCGGAGGAAACATCATTTGCGGATATAGCTGATACTGCTGCTGCGGTGCTTGCGGAAGAGCCGTATATATCAAGCTTGGAACCAGTTGATATATATCAGCGAGAGGGCGCTTCTACTAAAAATATCACCATTAGGATACAGCTCGCCTCGTATGGTAAAACACTTACTGCAGAGG
>MDTC01268564.1_pt1 | contig 33210 bp, 54 predicted proteins | sample 811181 | NCBI WGS metagenome assembly MDTC01 (sample SAMN05326644, study PRJNA326480) | marine metagenome | isolation source: seawater | place: Pacific Ocean: North | collected 2011
AAAAATGTATTAATAGACGGTAAAAGTGCTGCCAATGAACAGGATATGCCTATGTGGCATAATTTAAGGCAAAAATATGGTAGTGGTGGTTCAACTCCTCCTAGTAATACAGGTGCACCTCTAGGTGCAGGAAATACACCTAATGGTGTTCCGCCTGATTATCAATGGTATTTGCCTTCAATTTTATCAAGCCAAGGTGATTACGAATGGGATAGGTTAGATAAAACAGGATTAGATTTAATGAGTACAGGTAATAACTATTTTCAAACTCCTTCTAATCCTAATCCGCTTCAAAGTTATTATGGCATATATGACAAAGCAATTAAGAAAAAACTAGAGAAAATGATATCTCCTAATGTGATGGTTGGATAATGAGTTACGATGATTTTAAAGGCAAATTAGGCACGTTTAATGAATACATTGCAGCCGATAATCAATCTTTAAATGTAGCAGGTAACTACGGAGACTCTACAGTAGTACGAGTTGAAATAGGCGGTAACATGAAGCAAATGATCTGCGATTTGCTTGCAGGTAAAACTCCAATGATGCCGCAAATACAAATTTGTTTAGATATGTATTTAGAAGTTCTTATTGGTATGTCGCCTAATAATTATTTAACTGCAAAAATGCAAGAAGCAAGGGCAGCATTACAAGCATTTAATCAACACACAGGATTAGAATCTACATTAGGTAGACTTAATGCAATTATAGGTGAAGCCGCAGCCATTGCTAGTATGATTAATTTTTGTGCGGCTCCAATTAATCCTAAACCTATACCTAATTTAATCGAAACTATAATGGGTTCTTTTTTAGGAGCAGGTGATGCAATTTTAAATAAATTAGGTAGGGTAATACCTGATAGAGCCTCGCTTTGTTTTACTACCGGGCCTCCACCAGGTATTAATACCGATGCTTTTATCGATGGTGGTTTGTTGGATGATATAGAAAAAGCATTCAAATCAGGTATTGATATTTCGGGTCTAATAGAAGACTGGATTGCTCAATTTAATGATATAATAAATGACTTTAAAAGAATTATTGCATTTGAAAATGATGTAGCAAATAGAGCTACAGAACAAGGAGGATTAGGAAAAGGTAGACCAGGGGCAGTAGATGCTTTAATTACATATCCTAATGCAAATCCGACAGTGGTATTATTTCAACCTGCAAATGGGTCTAAGGCAACACCTTTAGTTACAACAAGAGCTAATAGACATGATACAAGTTTAAATGAAACTAGATATACATTAGATGTGGCAATAAAGTTTAGTGAACAAATGGACCCAGCAACTATAACAGCAAGAACATCTGGTATGTCGGCTCCTTCGCAAGGAACTTATGGTACAATTAGAGTATCTCAAGGCGGAACCGAATTAACATGGGCAACAGATCCTCAACGAACAGATTCTGATAATTCTAGATTTATGGGAACAGTTTTATTAGATGGATCAACATATGCATCTGTAACTATTGGTATAACAGTAGGAAGCGACGCCCAATCTTCACCAACTATACCAACATCGGCGCCTTCTGAAGGAACAGGTAAACAAATGCTAGGATCCCAAACTGTTAACTTTACATGTAATCCTGCATTGGCTGCGACTTCAAGTACTGGTTCAAGCATTGGCATGATATTACCTGGACAAACACCAGAAGATGTAAAAATGAGCGAGGCAAATGCTCCTGACTTACCTACGGTCATGTCAAATGCTTCAAACATATTTGCAGTATGGAAACAACTTGCTGGGTATCCTGTGCAGAAACAAGATGGTACTGTTTTGGAGAATGTATTTGAAGCAATTTTCGACGCAGATGCAAGAGCATTGTTAGTAGCAGGAGAAAATTATATTGCTCCTGTTTATACCCAAGTTGCTGAATATGATTATTGTGGTAATGTAACAGGATACAAATATGAATTTACTCAAGGAGCATTGGACAGTCCTGACCTAGTTGCAACCGCTAAATTAACAGATACGTTGGCAGTACGACCTATAGTGTCTGGTGTGTATCCGACAAGTGGTATGACAGGGGTGTATATAGATCAAAAAATTACAATAACGTTCAGTCAGGATATGGACGAATCTAGTTTTACTTTAGGTGATACACGAACAACATGGGATCCTAATAATACATATGCATTAGGAGATAAAACTGAATATGAAGGTGCAGAATATACATCTGCAAACGAGATTAATAAAAATCATATACCATCATTAAGTCCAACTTGGTGGACTAAAACATCTGATGCACAAATAGGAGCAGGTAAAGGATCTGTAAGATTTAAAAATGTCACAGATAATAATGCATACGTAGATGGAGGAAGTTTAGTTTATACAAATAAAACTTTAACATACACACCTCCTGCAAATTTAACTGCCGGTAAGACATATGCAATAGAAGTACAAGGAGCAGATACTTCTGCATTAGGTGGCGGGTCAGTAAAAGTATCTCCTGTAGAAAATTCGTCAGGATTAACTTTAGCAAATACATTTACATCTCAATTTACAATAAATGCTCAAGGTAATTCGTCAGCAACTAATGTTACTGTAACTGCTCAAGGTTCTACAGTATCATTGCCACGGTATGAAGTTGCACAATTATTATTGTTATCAGTAACTGCTTCAGATATAGGTGCCATGGCTTGGTGTACAAACGACACAGGCGGAGCAACAACCGTTGTATACAATGGTACTAATTGGGTACGAATGGATAACGGAAATGTTATACAAGCCGCTTGACTTATGATTTTAACTATGTTATAATAAATACTATTGTTGTTAAGGACTCTTTGTTGAAAGCGACTGGACGAGGGTGCGATTCCCTCCACCTCCACCAAAGGAACATACTTTATGGATGGTCGAGACATTATTTTAACAATTATCTTAATGGGCGGAGCAGGCATGTTGGTATTAATTTTAGATGCTATGTTTCGTTGATGGGGGTGTAATAGAATTCGACACCGTGGGATATAAAGACGAGACGACAAAAAAACCATAATCGCAAACAATAACGATTATACATCTGCACAGGCTATGCTTGCCGCATAGTCAGTAGCCGAGTTAGAGGATTGTCCTCCGGGGGGTCACTTGGGAACAGAAGAATTCCCCCATTACACACAGACACACACAAGGAGAAAATTATGTCTAGTAATCCATTTGAACTTAGATTCAAATTACTTGAAATGGCCCAAGGCTATCTTCAAGAACAACAGCAAAAAAATATGGAGTTCGTTTCTAATGCATGGGATCATGCAAAAGAACAAGGTGAAGCCAATATGAAGTTATGGAAAGACCTTCAGCCCGAATCTTATACTATTGAAGATATTAAGAAGAAAGCTACAGAACTTTATGAATTTGTTGAGAAAAAATAATTAGTTTAAGGGGGACCTAGTCCCCCTTATTATAGCAATACTTAACCACCAAAAAACACTAAAAAGTGCCAAAAACCAGCCAAAATGCTAAAAAACCAGGTAAATATAATAGTTAAAGGAGAATAACATGGATATTATCAAAAATATTTCAACATGGATCGGAGGACTTACAGAGATAGGTCTTTCTGTTTTAATGTTAGGCGTTGTATTCCAAATTATTTTTGGTGCAAACGTAGTATTCCTTCCAATCGACATCCTAGGTAATGTAATCAGTTTCGTGAAAGCATTGGGTAGCGAAGGACTTGTAGGCTTAATTGCTCTGTGGATTCTATGGGGAATCTATAACAAAAAGTGACGAGGAATCCTGAAAAACCACATCCCTGTCTTATTTCACGATGATCCTAGGCAGGGATTTTTCTTATGCTAAAGGAAACAACATTATGAGAAAACCAATTTAAAAATTAAGAGGAAACATTTGTATGAAAAAAATTATACTTATAGCCTTCTCTTGTATCTTTTTTGCAGGGATGATACATGGAAGTAAAAATGACAATGCAGGCGTTATCGGAGTAATGCCGGTTAATGAACAACATTATAATAATTCAAAAAAAGCTATTTCTAAACATACAGAACCAAAATTTAGAAATACATTTATGTTTTTTACACCAGAGGAAATTCAATGCCTTGCTATGAACATTTATCATGAAGCAAGAAATGAAAGTTTGGCAGGTAAGGTAGCAGTTATTTTGGTTACTATGAATAGAGTAGCAGATAAGCGATTTCCTAAAACTATTTGTGGGGTAGTGCATGAAGGAAATCATTATTATCATAAAAGATTAAATAGACATTTTCCTAAACGTGACCAATGCCAATTCAGTTGGTACTGTGATGGAAAAAGAGATACCCCGGCAAATAAAAAAGCATATGCATACTCGGTAGCAATAGCAAAATATTTTTTACAACGATCGATGACAGTTATAGATTATACAGAAGGCGCTACACATTATCATGCAGATTATGTTAAGCCATGGTGGTCAAATCATCGAAGATTTATTAAAACAGTTAAAATAGACTCCCACCTATTTTACAGATGGGCATTTAAGAAATAACTATAATTTTACATAAATATTTGTATGTCAATATGTGAAGTAACAAAACCTTATGCTCATAACCAATTACTGGCTTCATTAAAAAAAATGGAGCCAGAAATAGTAGGGCAACGGTTAGACAAATATAAGTTAACTAGTATTGTTCAGGATGCGTTAGATCATTTTAAAGTAGAAGTAGAATTTCAAAACACACCTAACGTACCTAAAGATGAAATAAATATGAACGCTGGGTATTCACAAGGTATCGATAAATGGAATGACCCAGATCATTATGCAACAAATTTAGATTTATTGTTTAACAATAAACAGAGAAATTATAGTTTCTCTAAAGAAGGCTTTGATGAATTGGTTGTTAGGATTAATGACGCAATAGGACACGAACGAATCCATCAAAGACAAGCAAGAAAACGGAAATTAAAAGTACATGGGACTCCATACAAAGGTCCAGGCAAGGATAGAGCAGAAAGAGATTATTTAGGGCAACCCGACGAAGTAGAAGCTTTTTCGTACAACATAGCCAGTGAATTATTACGTCGGCATGATAAAGAAACTATCATAGATGCATTTAAAACGGGTGATTTAAGTATTCTTAAGGACAGTATAAATTTTGTAGCGTATCTTTCTAGTTTTGAAGATACGGATAATAAAACTATGCGGAACTTAATTAATAAAATTTTAAAGTATATAGAACATTTAGATTAGAAGAGGAAATATGCATGTACGAATACAAAGCACGGCTCGTAAGGGTTATTGACGGAGGCACGATCGATGCAGATATTGATATGGGGTTTCAAGTCCACATAGATCAGCGTATTAAACTGTTTGGTGTCAATGCCCCTGATCCTAAATCGAAAGATTCTCAAGAACGTGAAAAAGGACTGGCATCAAAAAATAGATTAATAGAAATTTTACCAAAAGAACTTATTGTTCAAACAATGTTAAACAAACGAGGAAAGTTTGGTAGAATATTAGGCACGGTCATGTATAAAGAAGAACATGGCGAAATAATAAACGTAAATGACTTAATTATTAGTGAGGGATTTGCAACACGGTATCCCGCAAATGATGATAAATAATTATATACTTAGGAGACTTTAAATGGCAGAAAGATTTATTGCATTAGCACAAGATCCCGGATCAGACGGATCATCAACACAAGGTAAAGCAAATGGTTCAGGCGAGGATCATGTGGGAGCAACATTTTTAACCGCTCCGTTATCTGCTAATAGTACCACTAACATTGGAAATTCTAATGCAGATGGTGTAATGACTCCTAAAGTATACAGGTATGTTATTGAAACAGGTAACATGACTGCTTCAAGCACTAATGGTACAATATGTAGTAAAGATAGTGCCCAGTTTGATGCAAGTAACCTAAACACCGCTGCCAAAGCAGATACATGTGAACGAGGTAACATACGATTTGAATCTATGATTAATAGATTAGGATTAGTAGAAAATATGTTAGATTTTACTGTAACATCCGAAACAGAAGGTAACATAGGCGTACCTACGGCATCCAGTACATTTACTGTAACATACGCAAGACAACCTGTACACCCTGATGCTAACTTTACTGCTGGTGCAAATACAGTTAAACAATTAGCGGCTGAAGGCATTCAATGTATGGACGATAATACATATACTGCAATGCGACATGTATATGAACCTGCCGGTGAAGTGGCTGCATCAGGAAATACTGGTCCTGATGGTACAAATACATTAGCAGTACCACAAACAATGTCTCGAAGAAACGTAACTGTTCCTAAACTTGCCAATAACATAGCGGCACTTTATGCGAACATGACAGTTACAGAAACTGCATTGAATCCGACACATTCATTACTATAATATATGACATTAAAAACTATAATAGATCCGTTAGATTTTCCGTTAGTACAATATAAATTAGAATGTGCAGATAAAGTAAATGATATTCTCATTGAACAAGCATATATAATGAATAAGTTTGTTGAAGAAAATCATAAAAATATTTCCGGACTGAATCCTAAAGGAACAAAATACAACAACAATAAAGACTCATACATCGGTGCCCACACACCGCCTTTTAATAGGTGTCATATGTTTCCAGGTTTTCCAGTTGAATTTTTAGAAGAATTATTACATTGTGTTTATGATTTTGCAAAGCATTGTGGAGTAGAATTACGACAGCCTAGTTCTTGTATGTTTTATGTAGAAAGAGGATGGTCTACTATAACAAAACCCGGAGATATAATAGATGGACATACCCACCTAACTCATACATTTTCAAGTGCATACTATCCTAATTGGAAAGAAGGGCAGGGTGGTATGTGGTTTCAAAAACGAAAACATGATGATGATCATTCTATGTATGAAAAGTTTAAAGGGGCCAATGAACAAGTAGCATTACAACCATCTGCTGGAAGTGTATTTTTATTTCCAAGTTGGGCACCTCATGGTACGTTAAAGAATGAATCAGATGAGGATAGAATTTCTTATTCGTTAGATATAGGAGAAGTAGGATTAGATTATAAATTACCACCAACATCATTAATAGAAAATATGTGGAAAGAATTTGATAACGATTTAACTAATATAGGTTTAATGGATGTATTAAAATGATATTTGGGTTATTTGTGCTATTTACAGCGTTATTAATATCAGGGGTAGCGGCTTGGTATTCTATTGTAGGGCTTATGGCAATTTTCAGTGGAGCCGCTCTTGCTATTGCAATTATGGGCGGTGTATTGGAAGTAGGTAAATTAGTTACTGCTAGTTGGCTCTACAACTACTGGAAAGAAATACCTAAGTTTCTTAAAATATATCTTACAGGTGCAGTTATAGGGTTAATGTTTATAACGTCTATGGGTATCTTTGGATTTTTATCTAAAGCACACTTAGAACAAACTGCAATGTCAGATGAACAAGTTGCACAAATATCTGTACTAGAAGGTAAAATTGTAAGAAGTAGTGCAAAAGTTTCGCGATGGACAGATGAAATAGATAGATTAAATCGCGGAGAAAATGTTAGAGTTGATAATATTATTCAGGGTGAAGAGGACCAATTACAACGATTATATGATCGTATAGATGATGAAAAACAAACCATACGACTTACTGCCGAATCTGCTACTCAAGTATTGCTTGATAAAATAGAAGAATCAAAACGTAGAACAAAAGATGATATTGAATTAGTTAAAAATAGAGAAGATAATCAAAAAGAAATAGATGAAATACGAAAACGAGATAGAGGTACTCAATGGGTTGCTCGTAGAGATATAGGTTTATTAAACAATCAATTAAAAATAGATCTATTAGCCGTTGATACTAGGTATGCAAATAATATAGATAAAATCAATCAACGCATTAATAAACTTAAAGAAAAGTCTAATTTAAAAACCGAGGATATAGATAAACGTGTAAATGAATTAGAAGGATTTATAGAAACCGAGCAAGTAAAAGTAGATCAAGTACGGGAAGATAAATTAGTATTAGAAAAAACGTACAGAGCATTAGAAGTAGAAGTAGGTCCAGTAAAATATATTGCAGAATTTATATATGGCGATCAAGCATTAGGTATGTTAGATAGTGCAGTAAGGGCAGTTATATTACTTTTAATATTTGTGTTTGATCCATTGGCAGTTTTACTTGTAATTGCTGGAAATATGACTATACGACAATATATGGACCGACCTCCTAAACTTAAACCTATAAAAAACGAACAGGAAATAGATTTAGAAGTAGCACAAAATTTAGGATTATTAAAGGAGAAAAAAGATGATGTTAGAGTTGAACCAAAAGATATACAAGAAGGACCAACTCCTGAAGAAGAACCCGAACACGAACCGGAACCGCCTGCTCCTAAGCGAGAAGTTAGAGTTGTTGAAGATGTTGTTGAGCATGAAGAGGAAGAACAGATTGAAATTAGAGAACCTGACGAAGAAGTAGGGCCCGAAAAAGATATAGAAATAGAACAAAATATAACTGAAATAAAAGAAATATTAGAAAAAGCGGATCCTGAAGTAAGAGAAGAAGTGGCAAAAGAATTAGAAAAGGAAGAAGAACCAGAAGAAATTAAAGAAGAAAAATCACTTAAAGATTATCTACCAAAAAAAGAAACACAACCAGTTTTAGTAGATAAAACAAATACACCAGTTGTAGCACCATTAATTAAAAAAGGGAGGTCATTATTAAAATCTTTAGCATCTGGAAAACCAGCAAAAAAGAGCTGGATAGATAATTCGCATGAGTAAAAATAAATCTTTTACTTGTAGTTTTTGTCAAAAAACTAGAGATGAAGTAAAAAAATTAATACAAGGTCCAGATGAAGGAGTATTCATTTGTGACGAATGTATTACATTGTCTTTTAATATTGTTCATGAAGAAGAGAATGAAATAAATGAACATTATGTTTACACTCCGCAAGCAATTTATAATCACTTAACTGAGTATGTAATCGGTCAAGAAGAAGCAAAAAAAGTCCTATCAGTAGCAGTATATAATCATTATAAACGAATTAATCATATAGCAACAGACGTAGAATTAGACAAATCTAATGTACTGTTATTAGGTCCTTCTGGTTCAGGTAAAACATTATTAGCAAGCACAATAGCAAAAATACTTGATGTACCATTTGCTATTGCAGATGCAACTACTGTAACTGAATCAGGTTATGTCGGCGACGATGTTGAAAACTTAATTACAAAACTTTTATACAATGCAGAATATGAAATTGACAGAGCAGAAAAGGGTATTATTTACATAGATGAAATAGACAAAAAAGGTAGAAAATCTGAATCTGCAAGTATTACTAGAGATGTAAGTGGCGAAGGAGTTCAACAAGCATTGTTAAAAATGATCGAAGGCACAGAGGTGCGAGTACCCCCAGGAGGAGGCCGCAAGCATCCTGGGGCAGAAATGGTAGAAGTAAACACTAAAAATATATTGTTTATTTTAGGCGGAGCATTTGTAGATTTGGAAAAACATATTAAAAAAAGAATGAATAAAACTAAGTCAATTGGATTTGGATCTATAGTAGAATCTGATGATTCAACTAATTATTTGAATCATATAGAACCTGATGATTTAGTCGAATTTGGATTGATACCAGAATTAGTCGGTAGAATACCTGTACGTGTAGGTTTAGACGAACTTACAAAAGAGCAATTAATAAAGGTATTAAAAGAACCAAAAAATAGTATTATTAAACAATTTCAAAGATTATTCGAAATGGATAATGTTAAATTAGAATTCACCGATGGTGCGTGTGAAGAAATAGTTAAAACTTGTAATGATACAAAAGTCGGCGCAAGAGGTTTGCGATCCGTCATTGAAAGTGCATTATTGGATGTACAATTTAATTTACCAACCTATGAAAAGAAAGGAATAGAAAAGGTAGTTATTAATGAAGATACGATCACGAAACAACAGGAACCGTTCCTCGTTTACGGGAAAAAACAACAGACGAAGTAATTACATTAGTCATCCTATGCTACGTTTAATCGGAGCAGAAGGAGAACAACTAGGAGTCATGGAAACTAGACGAGCTATTGCCATAGCTCGTGAACAAGAATTAGACGTTGTTGTTATATCCGAAAAGGCCGATCCACCGGTAGCAAAAATTGTCGATTTAAATAAATATGTATATAAAGAACAACAAAAGAAGAAGGCACAAGCAAAACAAGCTCGGGCAAATCGTGTAGATTTAAAAGAGATGCAATTTAGACCTAAAATCGACGAACATGATTTTGAAGTTAAAACAAATAAAATTAGAAAGTTTTTAGATAAAGGTGACCAAGTTAAAGTTGTTGTTAGATTTAGAGGTAGAGAAAAATACATCTACAAAGAATCTGGTATGGAACTAGTAGAACGGATTTCAACTAGTCTAGAAAAAGAGTTTGTGTCTGCTCCAAAATTTGTCGGTTCAAGTATTGTAGCAATATTAAAATGATAACAATTGAAGTAAGAAATAATAATGCAGAAAAAGCAATTAAATTATTAAAAAAGAAAATAAACGAAGAAGGTACTATTAAAGAATGTAGGGACCGACAATCCTACGAAAAACCGTCAATGAAAAGGCGCAGACTTAAAGCTCAAGCAATTCGTCGTATAGAACGAAACTTAGAAAAATTATACGAAGGTAAAGAAAAAAATTATTGACATCTTTATTATAATATGTTATAATGAAGATAAATAATAATGAGGAGAAGATTAATGCCACAGTAGGGTTAATCTAACTCTGTCTTGCTTATAAAAAAAAGGAGAATATTATGACACATAGACACCTCACAACCGCTAATCTTAGCGATTTTATTACTTCACTAACACCATTTACAGTTGGAATGGACAGAATGTTTAGGGACTTAGAGCAGTTCTCTAATTCATATACTGCCTCATCCACAGGGTATCCGCCCTATAACATCGAGCAAGTCGATGACGGTAAATGGATAATTTCAATGGCCATTGCTGGCTTTGGTGAAGATGATATAGAAGTTTCACAAAAAGAACGCAATCTTACAGTTAAAGGTAAGATCGAAAGTAAAGACGGTGATACAGATTCTTTTGTTCATCGTGGTATTGCTAATCGTTCCTTTGATCGAACTTTTCGTTTAGGTCCACATGTGCTAGTTAAGGATGCAGTCCTTAAGAATGGCATGTTGACTATAGATATGGAACAGGAAATACCAGAGGACGAAAAGCCTAAGGTAATTCCTATCACGGTTAATTAAGCAACTTTATATGCGGTGTCGCTTATGTGGCACCGCATTTTAAATAAATATAAAAAAGAGGTTAATATGCCTGAAGTTGAAGCAGTAATAGAAAAAGATACCGAAACAATTCAGAATATAAAAGAACCAGAAAAATTTCAAGTCATATTTGTTAATGATAATTTTACACCTATGGAATTTGTAGTCGAAGTATTAATGGCAATTTTCCATCATACTAAAGAAGGTGCTGAGAAAATAATGGTTGATGTTCATGAAAAAGGTAAAGGAACCGCAGGTGTATATTTTTATGAAATAGCAGAACAAAAAGCATTAGAGACGACCCATTTAGCTAGAAGTAACGGCCACCCATTAAACGTAGAAGTTGAGACAGCATGATATAATAGTTGTTGTAGGCAACGGATTAAGTAGAAAAGATATAGACTTATGGCAACTAAAAGAACAATATATTGTATATGGTTGTAATGCAATATATAGAGAATTTCAACCAGACATTTTATTTTGTGTAGATGATAGAATGTGTAATGAAATCCATGTAAGTGGATATTCAAAAGAACATACAGTAATTACACCTAATAAATATAGTTGTCCGTTAGCGACACATATTAAAATAAACAGTAAATGGAACAAATGGAATTGCGGTGCTTTAGCATGCCTTTATGCCGCAACACAAAAACCAACAATTATATACCTTTTAGGATTCGACATTGTCCATGAAAAATATAGAAACATCTATGAAGGAACTCTCCACTATCGAAGAAAAAACAGTTCAACAGATGGTAAAGTGGGATTTGCTACCAAAGAGCAACTTTGCTGGACCTTTCATTCCTTTCCCAATATCGAATTTAGACGAGTTGGTGGAATGGCAGTTAGAGAATTCAGAAGATATAGAAATTATAGAATGATAGAAAAACTACCTTATGGAAATTCAAAATACACAATATGATAAACATATTATTGGAGATAGTATAGCATTATCTTTTGATAATTTTTATTCAGAAATAGATACATTAAAAGAAAATTGTCCAAAACCTTTTAGGTATCCTGAATATAACGACTATTATATAAAACAGTCAGAGTGGGCGTTTGATGTCCAATGGGATACAACCAAACGAATTTTACCAATACCTATTATAGAAGAAAAGTTATTTCCTAGGTTAGTACCTGTTAGTCCTGCCGGACCTGTTTCTAAGATAGTAAATGCAGAGTATTCTATTATAGAAACCCTTAATCCTATTATAAAAACTGTATATAATAAAGATATATCTGAAGCAAAAATACAAAATGTTTCGTCATGTGATACAGATTATATCCTTCATATAGATGCCCATAATATACATGGAGATGATTATTTGACTGCATATTATGACGAAATGAAAGATGATAGATCAGTATCAGGAATAAATTGGAAAGAGGCTGACCTATTTGAAAAAACAAAAAAAGAGCTAAAAGACAAAGAAAAGTATCCTACAACAGACGAATTAGATACTTTATATAATCCTGTAAATACTTGTGTTAATTCTGAGCCTTTGTTTATAGAAGATATATTTACTAAATGGTTACCAAAATCCAAAAGAATGAAACTCCAAAATCATCCTACTAGACCTCAATGGGGAGAAGAAGGTACATTTATATGTTTAACTTTTTTACAATTAAATGATAAAGAAATACCAAATGTAGAATTTTGGAAACATAAACCATTTGTAAAAGCAATCGACGGAAAAATAGATGACGAACAATTAAATATATACTCAATGAAGCAAAAATATTTAACAAATATGTCATATATAACGCAATTATTATATTATGAATCATGGCAGTACGGCGGACATTATGAAAATATTGTATTAAACCATAGTATACCTACTAGACGTATGGCACTTAGTCAGCAAGTAATTGATAAATGGCATGCACTTAATGATTATGATTTAGTCAATGCAATACCTGGTGCAATTAATAAATGTGTTATGTTTCCTGCTGAATATTTTAATAAAATATCATTTGAACACCAATGGTATACAAATGAACAACTATTAACCCAAGTAATGGTTTTAAAATGAAATCCGTACCTTTAAATATATTTCCTACAGCGATATCTGAATTTTATGTGGGCGAAGAACCTTTTTTTGAGGAACTAATTGAAACAGAAAAACGAATAGGTGATATACCCGATGAACTTAACTTAGCAACCGTATCTAATATTACATCATCGTATGGTTGCAATCAGGTTAGATTAAAAATTAAAAATTATTTACCAGAAAATGAAGTTACTGCCCTTAACTACGAATGGAGTGATGATATGTGGGTAGGAATTAAAGAAAGTATTTGTGCAAATTTTCTAGATGCAGGACAAATATACATAGACCAACATTTTGGTAGTAGACCTGACTTTACAAAAGTAATGGATGAGATAGAAGTTTCAGATATATGGATTGTTAGATATAAAGAAGGCGATTATAATTATTTTCATACTCATCCTCATGCTGTTTTATCAGGGGCTTTATTTTTAAAAGTACCACCACAATTAAATTATGAGAAAAATTTTCCTGATGGTCAATTATCATTTATTAATGATGGTGTCTATGACGAAAGCACTTTACGATTTAGTAAAACATTTTTTGTTCAGCCGGAAGTAGGTAAACTAATAATTTTTCCTGGAAGTTTAGGTCATTTAGTTTATCCTTTTAAAGGACCAGGAACAAGAATAGTTTTGGCAGTTAACTGGGGGAGGGTACATAAATAGTTTTAGGCGGATAAATTATGTTTCATAAACAGGAAGAACTGATCTAATCAATTACATTGCTGAAAAGTAGTAAACTTGATCAAGGTGTGTTTTAAAAAAACTATAAAAGTCCGCCTCTTGGATGTAACTAAGTTCGGTTCGCTCTTATTAACCTCTGCCTATCCTCTTTATAATGGTGGCATGTTGAAAATTAATCGTAACCGGTTCATGAAATGCGAAATCAACAAACCTTAGCCTATTCGCGATATGGTTAAAAACAAAAAGATTTTGCTTTCGTTCTTAAATTGAGTATATGGTAATAATACCGCTGATTACATGTTTTATTTTTTAATATACTAAGAGATACGGTATGCAAAAATTAAGGAAAGGCAAAGCCTATAAGGTAGACAAAGATGAATTTGTCGCTGTATCCATGAATGTAAGAGATAGAGATCATTTCTATGCTATTATTCACTACCTAAATAGAACGTTAGGTAGAACTGGTTGGAAAGCTCAAAAAAATACCCTTAAAAAATTTAAACAAGGGCGTGTAAATGTTAAACGTCTTTTTTGGCTTTCTGATCCTTCCGTTACTATAATGCTAAAACTTTTATGAACGATGTCTTAGAAGAATTATTCAAAGTAATAGATTCATTTCAAACAAATATAGAAGATGAACCTGATTATGTTAATTATATTAAGGAAGGTCATATTGAAGTATTAACCCATGATAATGTTCTATTTGAATTAGATGTTAAAAAAAATAAAGACGGAACAGTAGAAAAATCAATATCCGTTTCTAAATTAAACGATGACGGAGAAGTTATTGAAGTCTTTGACGGCGAAGAAGAATATATAACAGAACTCATGTCGAATTCAAAATTATTAAATTAATATGAGAGAAATAAAAGTAAAAAAAATTGTTATAGTTGGTAGTGGTTCTGCCGGTTGGCTAGCTGCCATTTTTATGTTACAACGAAAATACGAAAATGTAACCTTGATAGAGTCTCCTAATGTACCTACTATAGGTGTAGGTGAAAGTACCCAACCTCTTGTTACTAATTTTTTACAATTTTGTGGGTTAGAACAACATGATTGGATGCCTTATGCTTCAGCAACATATAAGTTAGGAGTTATGTTTGAAGGATGGGCCGATCACAAATTTATGGTTGATAGCGAATCGGCAGTATTTAGTTTATTAGACACAACATCATTAAGAACATGGGGAATTGATGATATAGTTATAGCAAATAAAATGCCATCTAAAGATTTTATGGAATGGTTTCCGCCTTATCGAATGGCAATAAACAATAAGTCTCCTAAGTTCGGTAAAGAAAGATTTAACTATTTGAATGGACATAGTGTAGATCCTCCAAATGCAGTTCAATGGGATAATGTTTATGTACAACAATTTTTAACTAAAGAATGTACAAAACGAGGACTTACCCATATAACAGATGATGTTGTTTCGGCAGAGTTAGATGAAGACGGTTATGTAAAACATCTTATAACAAAAGATAATGGTAACATAGAAGGAGATATATTTATAGATTGTACAGGATTTAGTTCGATATTGTTAGAAAAAATTTATGGGGTACAGTGGCTTTCTATAGAAGATATGTTACCAAATAATAATGCAGTAGTAATTAGAAAAAAATATACAAATCCTCAACAAGAATGTCATCCTTATACAAATGCAAAAACCATGAATGCAGGATGGCGTTGGACAATACCTACTTACCATGATATATCTTTGGGATATGTGTATAGTGACAAATATATAGACAAGGACGACGCAGAAAAAGAATTACGAGAATCTATTGATGAATGGGATCTTCCGGCATTGCATGTCCCTTTTAAAACAGGTATAAGATCTACAATAGTTGCTAAAAATGTATTTGCTGCGGGACTAGCCGCCGGTTTTGTAGAACCATTAGAAGCAACAAGCCTTGCATTTACTTGTATAATTCTGGGCGATTTAAATAGAATAATGTATGAGGAAGGGGAAGTTTGGAAACCAGAGTGCGAAGGATTTTTAAATAGAAGATTTGAAGCAACATTTACTGAAATTGTAAATTTTATTTTTTTACATTTTTATGCGTCAACAAGAAACGATACAGAATTTTGGAAGGATGCTAGTCTAAGAAAAATACCCGATACTTGCCGAGAAATATTTGATGCATTTAAAAAAGGCCCGATGAATCAATCTGATTTTAGAAAGATAATAATGAAAAAAGTGCCGCATTTTAAGTATTTAGATCCTCCAGCACCTATGTTTTCATCTGGTCATTGGTTTCAATTATTATATTCATCTGGTTGGTGGAAAGATTTAGAATATAAATATTCCGAAGATACATTACGTTATGGAAAATATGTAATGGAAGGGTACACACATAAATTAGATGATATTATGAAATTTTTTCCTAACCATTATGATTACTTGACAGAATGGTATGAATCGTGTTAATATAACATATGAAAAATCACTTATCCGAACTTATGCCAAATTCAAAATTGTTAAATTGATATGAAAGAAATAAAAAATATTATAATAGTAGGTGGAGGCAATGCTGGTTATATGGCTGGGTTGGCATTAGTTAATACAGGAATTAATACTACATTAATAGATCCGCCTAATATTCCTACAATTGGAGTAGGAGAGAGTACACAACCAGCAGTAACCGCATTCTTACAGAGATTTTGTAAGAAATCTCTTTTTGATTATATGCCGCAGATCGGAGCTACATTTAAATTAGGTGTTATGTTTGAAGGTTGGTCAAAACATGATGTTTTTATAGATAGCGAACACGCTAGGACATTTAATTTTACTTGTGATGGAGCAAGTTATCAAAATTTAATCTGTGCTAAACAAAAAACTGTAAATGATCTTAATAATACTTGTGAAGCATATGTAATGTCTAAGCATAACAAATCGCCTTACCTCGGAAAAACAGGTTACATGTCTGCTACAGGTATGACTGAATTTGCTGTCATAGATACAGCAATGCAATGGGATCAAAAAAAAGCAGGCGAATATTTTAAAAAAGAATGTTTAAAACACTCGAATTTTAATTTAATAGAGGATGAAGTTGTAGATGTTATTATGTCCGAGTCAGATGAGATAAAAGAATTAATTTTAAAAAATAGTAAAATCGAAGCCGACTTATATATTGACTCAACAGGATTTAAAAGATTTTTAATAGATAAAGTAAGCCATTATTATAACAGTTTTTCTAAATCATTGTTAAACAATAGAGTGATTGCTTTAAGAAAAAAATACAAAGATCCTCAAAAAGAATGTTTTCCTTACTCTAAGGCTACTGCTATGTCTGCTGGATGGATGTGGTCTATACCTACATATGATGATCTGACACATGGTTATGTGCATTCAAGCAATTTTATATCTCTAGAACAAGCAGAAAAAGAACTTCGAGAAAAAACAAATAATTATGATAGTTCTGTAAAAGTAGTAAATTTTTCTCCAGGTACAAAAACTCCTATTGCGGCTAAAAATGTTATTGCAATAGGAATTGCTTCGTCTTTTATCGAACCATTAGAAGCAACAAATCTTTCAACTACGGCTATGCAAATAGCAAATTTTTGTTTAAATTTAAAAACACACGATAACAAATTTTTTATAACAGAAAACTTAATAAATGATATTGATAAAGATTTTCAATCAATTATAGCAGAAATAGCTTCTTTTATTGTTGCTCATTATATATTTTCTCCTAAAAACGATACTGAATATTGGAAATATATAAAAACCGATTTACATCTCGAGGAATACATGACATATTTGTTTGATCAACTCAAACAACAACCTCCTGCAAACTCACTATTTGCTGATATATTTGGAAAATACAGAATGTTTACTGCCGGTCACTGGTTTCAACTACTATATCCATATGGTGTATACAACGATTACCATCCCAAATTATCAGATAGTGAAATGATTATAGGCGATATTAATATTAAAAGAAAGCAACAAGAGGTTCAAGAAATTTTGTCAAGTTTTCCTAATCATTATGACTACTTGACAGAATGGTACAAATAGTGTTATAATAACATATGAAAAATCACTTAATGGTAGACCTCGAGTCGCTTAGTACTCGACCTGATGCAGTTTTATTAACTTTTGGAGCAATGCGATTTCGTCCTACAGACAATGATGTAGGCAAAGATGCATTTGAAATGGAGCATTTTTACAGACGTATTGATCCAGAGTCTTGCACAAAACTAGGCTTACAAATAGACGAACCTACTATGGAATGGTGGGCCAAACAAGATGACGAGGTAAAAGAAGAAGCATTTGCGGGAGAGGATAGATGCGATATAGCAGATGTGCTAAAAGACTTTTATATGTTTTGTAAAGGATGCGATCAGTTTTGGGCTCATGGTTCTATATTCGATATAATGATTATAGAAACTATAAATAAAATACTACAGAGAGGCAATCCGTGGAAATTTTGGCAAATACGGGACACCCGAACATTGTACAGCCTAGTAGATATGCAACTTCCTAAAACTGCAAAACATCATAGTTTATATGACTGTTATAATCAAATATTGGGTGTACAAGCCTCCTTTGCACAACTTAATTTAACATAATAAAATAAAGGAGAAAACTATGGTAAATTGCAATCAAGTGCCGGTCCAGGAATGTATCACAGAATGTCCGGAACCATATTGTACTGTTAGAGATTTAAGAGTTGCAGTTCAAAATACATCAACAGCAGATTTAGTAGAACAGGCATTAGACGAACATTGGATGACCGCCTACGATCAAGGAGTAGTAGATACACTAGACGATATTAAAGAAGGTGTAAAAGATTTTACAGTATTATCTTATAAAGGAAGTGTTTAAATGGAAACACAAGAAAAAAGTAAAGTTGAAGATAGAACGTGTTTTGAAGTAAGTATTCAAGAATGTCTCGAACATTGTCCTCATAATGTTAGTCATTGCGATGTTCGATTATTACGAGAAATTGTTTTAAATAAACCTGAAATAGCAGAATTAGTAGAAAATGCATTGAATGAACATTGGCGAGAAGCATATGTGCAAGGGTTGCGTGATACATCGTCAAAACTTACTAATACAACTATATAAAATAGGAGCAAATTATGCATAAAAACAAATATATAACCTTTTCTGAAAATTATCTTTTAAGCCAAATAAAAAATACTAAAAGAAAAATACTTAAAACATTAGACCATGTATTAGAAAAAACGAAAGAAAAACGAGAAAATAATACCATATGTAATAATTGTTTAAATAATATTAGGTATGAATGTGATAAAGCAGTAAATACCTAAAAAAAGAAATATATGTCTGACACAATTATTAGGAGTACAAACATCATTTGCCCAACTTGGTTTAAATTAAAGGTAATATATGAGTGACACAATAACTTTAGAAAATAGATCACCGAGAACATACAAATATAATAGTACAAAAGAATACGTAGATAAATTTCCATGTGCATATAGACAATGGAAGGCAGACAGTCATTGTAATATTATTCATGGTTATAGTTTTAGTATGCGATTCTTTTTTGGTACAGATCACTTAGATGTTAGAAATTGGGTTGCAGACTATGGAGGCTTAGGAGAACTTAAAAACTTCTTAGACGAGCAATTTGATCATACATTATTAGTAGCAGAAGACGAACCAGAAATGGAACTTTACAAACAGTTAGAAAAAGCAGGAATAGCAAAACTTACTATACTGCCAAAACTAGGTTGTGAAGGCCTTTCGTCTATGTTATACAAATATATGAATGGAGTGTTCATACCAGATATGTGGGGGCCAGGTGAAGCAGAAAGACTTTGGTGTTACAGAGTAGAAGTACGTGAAACACAAACTAATATGGCTTGGCGTGAAGGACATAGAGAATGGGGCGAAGATTTATTTAACGTAGATGAAGGATAACAATGGAAACAAGAGTAGCAAAAGAAGATTATAGTACTTGTGGTAGCACATCAGTTAAAGAGTGCGTAAATAAATGTGTTGAACCAGTATGTCATGTACGAGATTTACGAGAAGCGGTTTCTGGCACGGGTATTGAATCAATGGTGGAAGTGGCATTAGAGGAACATTGGTTTACAGCATATAATGCTGGAATAAAAGATTGGCCTACACTTCAAGGATAAAATGATAGTACAACCTACCTTACCAAAAATATTAGATCCTGCCGTATTGGAAATTGATCTTGACAAAGAACGAAATGTAAAAGTAACAACTATAGGTAAAGATCATTTTCCTTTAAAAATAATTGAAGTGCCTGATGTGTATAAAGATTATATATCTGTTCGACAATTAGCATTAGAAATACCTGCAATATACGCCCATAACATAGATAAAGGTTCTGCATTTCCTGGATGGAGAGGAATGATGATCTTAGATCAAACCCCATTATGGATGCTAATTAATAAGATGCTACTTGAGCATCTAGATGACGAATGGGGCGGACCTTTTACCAAAGACTTAAACTTTCCATTTACAACAGGTATAGTTAATACAAAAAGTATAATTAGAAGAGTAAATGACGGGGATCCATTAGGTCCGATATTACCTCACCTAGACAAAGCGCCTCCTTCACCAGGCATGATAGCAGGCTTAATTTATTTAAATTTACCTGATGAATGTTTTGGTGGCACTTCTTTTTACGATCACACAGCAGAATTGCACGAAAAAAAATTACTATACCAGGCAGAAATGGTCCCAAATACTATGGTACTATTCCAACAACGAATACCTCATTCTATAACACAAGAATCTATGGATGATTACCGAGAACATTTTAGAATAGCTCAGAACTTTTTTATTGGCGATAAATCTTTATAAATATAACGAAGGAGAATTATTATGGCGTATAGCGAACAAGTAGTTGATCATTTTAATAATCCTCAAAATGTAGGAAGTTTCGATAAAGATGCTTTAAATGTTGGTACTGGATTAGTAGGTGCACCAGCATGTGGTGATGTAATGAAATTACAAATAAAAGTCGATGATGGAAAAATTGTTGATACTAAATTTAAAACATTTGGTTGTGGTAGTGCTATTGCTACAAGTAGTCTTGCAACAGAGTGGGTCAAAGGCAAAACATTAGATGAAGCCATGGCAGTTGCAAATACAGAACTAGTAGAAGAATTATCACTACCTCCAGTAAAAATTCATTGCTCAGTTCTTGCAGAGGATGCGATTAAGGCAGCAATAGCAGATTATAAAAGTAAACAATAAAGGTATTATGAGTATAATAGAAAGAATTATGTCTTTTCTTGGTGCAAAAGGAACTCCCATTCCTACTGCAAATACAATAGAAGAAGGTATGGTAGGTGCCCCTGCTCCTAATTGGGAGCCAGAGGAATTGCTACCAAAAGAAGAAAGAGAAAAAATAAAAAAGGCATCTGCTCCAAAGGCTAAAGCAAAGAAAGCAGGGCCAAAACATACAAAAACTTCGTTAATGAAAAACACGAAAAATCAATTAGAAGCGTTAGGTAGAAAAGAATTCAATATTGAGTTGGATAAACGCAAAACAAAAGCAACTCTAGTAAAGGAACTTTTGGGCACCGTCAGGAAAGCGGGGTGATAGACTATGCCTCATGTACATTGGGCCTCAGGAAGACCTCGACCTAAAAACCTCGGTTATGAAGATCTTGCCGCAATGGATTGTCTTGAAATATTAGAACATTTGCGTGATTTTTTTGGTGTTGTGGATATAAAACCAATCAGTAGGGATATCACACATATACACGAACCTCCAATAACAACTAAAGGCGATCCGTATTTAAGAAATGTATGCGACTATTGGTTTGCAAATAGTGTATATCCTACTGCCGGCGAAGGCGCATATTTAAATGATCCACATTATAATTCTGTTATGATGGTTCTGAATCGCAGAGAATGCGAATTACAATTACGACAAGTAATGGATGCCGGCGTGGTATCATCTTTTTAATGGTTACATTTACTAAAAAAGCTGCAAAAGTAGTTTTAGATATTATGAAAAAACAAAAAGTTTCGAATAATTCAAAAGTTCGTGTAGGTGTTAAAAGCGGTGGATGTTCTGGTTTTACTTATACAGTAGATTTTGATGGTAAAAAAGGCAAATTTGATTTAGAATTTGAGTCACATGGACTCAACATTTTAGTAGATAAAAAAAGCCATTTATATATTAAAGATACAGAAATAGATTGGTCAAACAGTTTAAATGATCGTGGTCTAAAATTTAATAACCCTTCGGCTAAAGGTTCTTGCGGATGCCGAACTTCTTTCATGTACGAACAAACGGAACAACCCGATGACTATAAACCAAGTTGGATGTGAGCTTAAAATAACAGAAAAGGCCGCTGTAGAATTTAAACAAATGTGTATCGATGAAGATAAACATTGGGCAGATTCATATTTAAGAGTAGGTGCAAATTCAGGCGGATGTTCTGGTTGGAAGTATAGTTTAGATTATGAAGATACTGTTGATCCAACAGACTTGATTTTTGAACAATATGATGTTAAACTAGTAGTAGACGAATACATTCTTAATGATATTATTGGGGATGTTGAAGTTGATTACAGAATAGATAATTTAGTAGAGCAAGGATTTATATTTAAACGACTTAAATATGAACATGTTTGTGGGTGTGGAGAAAGTTTTACACCAGTAAAGGATATACCTGTAGATGGTAAACAACGATTAGGATGGTCATGAAAGAAAATGATTTTGATGATTATCGACAATTTGTAGATAATATTACAAGTGGCACATCAAAGGAATATACTAGTTTTTTGCATAGATTAGCAGAACTAGAAGTATCTGAGGCACATATTAAAACTAATGTAAACATACCACGGTTACTTACTGCTGCACTAGGCATGATGTCCGAAGGGGGCGAGTTCGGCGACATTGTTAAAAAAATACTATTTCAAGGTAAGGAAATTACCCCGGAACTTAGAGACAAACTAATTAAAGAACTAGGTGACGTAGCATGGTATTGGGCTAATGCTTGTACTGCTCTTGAAATAAGTCCTTATGAAGTTATTAGACGCAATAAGGAAAAACTCCTCGAACGTTTCCCTGAAGGAGCCTTTTCAGTTGAACGTAGCGAGAATAGATCTAAAAACGATACATGAACAACGAAGTTAAAATTTATATAGGCGGTTATGGAGGCGAAATAGTTTTAGGCGAAATAACCGAAGAACAACATGAATATTGGAAAACATTAGGTGATGAAGAATTAGAGAAATATTGTTGGGATGCGGCCGATTATGTAGAAGAAAATCGTATTCCTGAAGATATGGATTTTTTAAATGGTGAAGGTTGGCACGAATGTGATAATATAGAACACATATGGGGATGTGATTTAGATAATGCATACATGGATATAGAATTGCCTAATGAGGAAGATATTCGTTATGAAAATGTATATGATTTAAGAGATAAGTATGAAGATGTCGATGAAGGAGCGTTTGATGATATCCGCAAAGATTATTGGCTCGAAGATGAAATGATTCGTGAAGAAAGGGAATGTTACACACACGAAGGTGATAACTATTGTTACGATCCCGGTCATTATTTTACTGCATATAGTAGTGAAAAAGGTGGGTTCTTTGACGGAACATTTGAACTCCCCGAAGGCCATAAGTTCGATGAACGACGATTAGTATTTAATACCATCGATTTAGATGGTTCAACTTTTTTAGATAGTGTACATTATATTATGCCAGATGATGATGTTGATGATCCTACTATATTAGATAATATGGGCGGAGATACTACTGGCAAGGCATTTGAATGTAACATGTTCGAAATAACTAGACCAGAAACTGAGGAGTAAAAATGGAAGAAGAAGATAGACTTAAAAGAGTAGCTGAACGTAAAAAGAAACAAGCAATAGAGGCTGCACAACGAGCAGAAGAAGTCGTGGCAGAAGAAGCTAGGCATGCTAAAAAGACCGCAGAGGCGGACGGCAAGGCAATCGAATGGCGGGAAGCGGCGGAAGCAGCAAAGAAGACCGCAGATAGTACTAAAAAGAAAAAGCATTAATGCAAATTAAATTATAAGGTATAAACAAAACTATGAAAATATCATTATGTGGTTTAATAATGATAACAATATGGATTTTTGTTATTAGTGGGTGTACGCCCATATTAGATAGTAACGGATGTTACGGTTACTGGTATGATCCAGGATTAAAAAGAGGAACATTATTAAAAAATAGAGATACAAGTTCTCCATATAGGCAATGTGTGGAAAAAGAAGCACCACATAAAAATAAAGAAAAAAGACCGTACGGTTAATAAAACAAAATGAGAATAAATTATACAATAAATAGATACTGGAAAGATTGGGCAGGTTTAGTGTACCTTTTTATTTGTTTAGTGGATTTTTTCTTTGCTCCATTAGTGTGGAATCTTAAAATGGAATCATTCTGCCAAGAAGAACAGAAACAGAATCGAATATGTAATGTTACTCGATGGGAACCTCATACATTACAAATGGGTGGAATGTTTCATATTGCTTTTGCTGGTATATTAGGCGTAGCAACATGGAAGAAGAAAGAGGAGAACGAATCTAACTGGAAAGATTAATATGTTTAATCCTTTTGTAGACTTTTCAAATTTAAATTTAGAACAACTTCATGAGAAAAAAGCAGAGTTGCAAAAGAAAATTATGACTATTAGAAATGATCGTATTCGAGATCAAATATCGGCAATGATTAATCAACTTGATCTTATGATCTATGAAAAATATACATTACAAAAACAAAAAGAATTAGAAGAATCAGATGATTATAACGACTCAATATCAATTGGCTAATGTGGTACGATAATTATATAGATAGTAACGGCGAAATTATACTCGATGATAAGGCAGTATTTAATTTACTGTATGAAGGCGCTGATTTAAATAATGTTAAGTGTACGAGGTCTGAAGATTTAGAGATATATAATAATATAGTAGATGAATATGATTTAGATATACCTAAACTGCAATTTACAAGCAGTACCAAAGATAAACAAACATATATACAAACATGTTTAGATAATTGGTTTATCCCTGAAAAATATAAAAATACAAATCCATATAATTATATAAGAAAATTAGCAAAAACACAAAAAGAAATAGATAGAGTAGAAATAGAAATACAAATGTTTGAAGAACGTAATATGAAGAATGTATTACGTTTTATGATATTTTTTATAGACTTTATGCGTGAAAACAATATTGTTTGGGGTGTAGGTAGAGGTAGTTCTGTTGCTAGTTATTGCTTATACTTACTAGGTGTGCATAAAGTAAATAGTTTACAACATAATTTAGATATAAAGGAGTTTTTAAAATGACTAGAACAGCAAGAGGAAAAGAAATAGATATGGCTTCGCTAGTTGCGGCAAACGACGATATGGTTACTGTCGGTAATACAAGTACCAATGTACGAGGTGATATTGTTTCCTCAACTGAAGTAGAAGTACCAGCCGAAGTAATAGAAGAAGCATTTCAAGAAAAACAAGACGAGATTGCAAAACAACCAAAAACAACAGTAGATGATTTACATAAAAAATATAGAACACCTGGAAAGGGAGGACAAGTAGTTTTTCAAGAAAGGAAGTTTAAACGAGATGGAAAAAACTTTGTAGAAATAGAATACGAAGATGGATCAATTGAAGAAAAGGAGGTTAAATGAAAATTCGTCCGATTAAAAAAAGGGTATTAGTTAAATCTTGCGAAATAGGTGCAAGAAAAACTCATAGTGGCATTCTTTTATTAGATGATGACGGACAAGAAAAAGGTATTAGACCCCGATGGTTTCAAGTTAAAGCCATAGGACCAGAACAAGAAGAAGTTGAACCAGGTGATTATGTATTAGTAGCACATGGTAGATGGACATGGGCCGCAACAGTACATGATGCAGATACAAATCAATCAATCGAAGATATTCGAATGGTTGACGAAAACGATATGTTAGCACTATCAAAGGAAAGACCAGCAGATTTAGATTTATATGAAAATCCTAATTGAGCATAACGGTGGACTAGGTGATGCAATTTTAGATACTGCATATTTAAAAAAATTAAAAGAAGTAGATCCGACCGGGCAAATAGATTTACTAACATATTATGATAATGCTGAATTATTTCATGATGCATCTTATTTAGATACAGTATATCCTGCTCCTAAAGATTATAATGTAAATTTTGTACATGAGGATTTAACTAATAAATACGATAGACATGTTTATGTTCTTGGAATGCTTTCATGGGCATTTTTTACAAAGAACAAAACATTATTCGAACAAAGGCAAGAATTTTATCATATAACTGCTTCATCTGAAGATATTTCGATAGAATTAGAAGATCAGTTACCTGTAGATATATTTAATGATTTTTCAATTACTGCACTTTTTTCTGCACCCAATGGGCAAGATATAAAGTCAGGTAAACATATTTCTAAAAAATTATGGGAAACAATATTTGATACATTTCCTGAAATAACATTTGTTCAAATAGGAACAGAACGATATGATTTATCTTTTTCAAATAGAGATAATTTATTAGACTTAAAAGATAAAATTACTATTCAACAAACATTATCAGCAATACCTTTATCGACTTTTGTAATAGGATGTGATAATTTTTTAAATCATGCAAGTAAAGCATTTAATAAAAAAGGAATTTTTCTTTTCGGACCAAATGATCCTAAACAATATGGTTGGAAACAAAATATAAATTTATATAATAAAAAACATTGTTCACCATGTTTAATAGCTCATAAAGAACATAAATGTTGTTTTAAAGAAGGCATAGATAACATTTCAATAGAACAGATAGATATCGCAATAAAAGAATTAATATGATTAAAAATATAGTAGTAATAGGTGGCGGAATTGCAGGCTATATGACTGCATTAACTGTCCATGATGTGTTTAGTAAATGGTATACAGATTATACTCTTACAATAATAGAATCCTCTAAATTAGGAACGATAGGTGTAGGTGAATCTACTGCACAGAATGTTCCATCAGCCCTTGCAACTTTAGGCATCAGTCCTTATCAATTTATAAAAGAATCTGAAGCTTCATTTAAAATGAGTGCAAGATTTGATAATTGGAATTATGAAGGTGAATCGTATCATCATCCGTTAATGCCTATATCTCATCTTGTTGAGTTAAATCTTAATATTAATAGACAAGAAAAACCTGTTGTGTTTGATCCTTATTATAATATAGGATTGGATATATTATATATGCAAGGAAAAAATATTTCATGGGAAGAGATAGGATTTAATAGGTTAATACATGAAAATAAACTTCCTTTTAAAAAACAAGAAGATGGATCCTTTGAAATTTTAAAAATAACCCAACCTAGACCATCTTCAGAAGATTCATACCCCAGTAATGATAAGGCCTCCCTTGAAGAAATTGTAGGGGTACACATGGATGCAAATTTAGCTGCACAATTTTTACAAAAAACATGTAAACAACGAGGAATAAAAATAATAGATGAAGAAGTAACTGATTGGACATTAGATTCTGATACAGGTTATTTAAAAGAAATAATTACAGAAGGTGGAGATAAAATACAAGGTGATTTCTTTTTTGATTGTTCAGGATTTAGGCGATTAATATTAGGTGATATTTTTAAAGAAAAATGGATAGACTGGTCGCACGAAATTCCTCAAAATAATGTATCGTTAATCGACGGTGGCGTTAAATACAAAGAAGGCGAAGGTCCTGATCTGTTTACTAAATTAGATGCACAAAAACATGGCTGGATGTTTAAGATTCCTTTGCAACATAGAATAGGTTCGGGCTATGTATATTCTGATAAGTTTGTAGATAAGGAAACAATTCATAAAGAACAAGTAGAACATTGGAAATCTCAAGGGTATGATGTAGAAATAGGTAGACAAATATCTTGGACAGCAGGCAAGTATGAACGATCTTTAGTAAAAAATTGTTTAGCAGTAGGATTGTCTGATGGATTTATAGATGCATTAGATGGTAATGCATTAATAATATCTTTAGGTTTATTAAAAGAATTTATACCAATGTTTAATAGACATATGCTAATTGATTCGATGGACTATAAAGATTATAATGCAAAGGCATTAGATGCATATGAACATACAAAAAATTATATTTATTTTTGCCATTTGCAAAAAAGAAAAGATTCTGAATATTGGAAATACTTTAAAAAAGACGAGAATATACCAGAATGGCTTAAAGAAAAAATTTGGTTATGGGCCCATAGGCCTCCACGGGGGTATGAAACTTTAACTCAAACCCATAGACCTTTTGGTATAGGATCTTTTTGTACAGTAGGAATGAGGGCAGGATTATCAGGCGTTCATGTAAGTGCAAGAGATTTAAAAGAAATGGATATGGAAAGAGAAGGGAAACAGGTGTATGATATATGCCAAAGAGTTGAAAAACAAGTTTTAGAACATTCGTCAGATCATAAAGATGTTTTAAATTGGATAAACAATAGTTTTTAATAGGAGTTACTATGATTAAAGAAGGAGATACATTACCTATTGTAACATGGGATATGTATACATGTGATTCAAGAAACCCCGGAGGTTTTTTCGGTAAACATGCAAAGCGTTCTTGGAAAAAGTTACAATCAGATAAGATGTTTGAAAAGAGATGTATAGTCGTTGGTGTACCAGGAGCATGGACAGACAAATGTACATTTCAAATGTCATCATATGAAGGAATGTTTGATTCCTTATATACAAAAGATATAGAAAATATTTATTTTTTATCTGTAAATGATAGTTATGTGATGCAATCTTGGTTTTGGGGGCATTTTATAATTAAACTAGGATTTATAGCAGATGGTAATGGTGAATTTACTGAAAAAATAGGTATGTTGGTCGATAAATCTAACATGGGATATAGTAAACGTTCTTGGCGGTATGCTATGGTTGTTGAAAATAATAAAGTAGAAAAATTACTTGCTGAAAAAGGTATCGATGACAATGTTGCATTTGATTTTGATCCTTTTGTAGATTCTGGTGTAGAAAAAATGATTAAATATCTTAGATCAATAGGAAGAAAGCAAGGGCCACCCGACGAAGGTCGTTGGTATTTTAAAGTACCTTTTCCTGAGGTAGATACATCTAAATTTGGCCAGGAAATGGAACGTGACTTTGTAAAAAATCTAGCAGAACAAGATTTAGAATATTCTAAGTGGATGGAAGAAAATAAAGATGCTCAAGATTTTAATCCCGAAACAGATTCTATATATCATAAAGAAATGGAAGAAGAAGATCGAATGAAACAAGACGACGAAATGGAATCTAAAATGTTAGGATCATGATGAAATCTCTTTTATGTTCAGACAAAGATATAGTCGATAGATTACTCAATAAAGAAATAGGTGCTATTTTTCAAGGTAAATTAGAATTAGGACCTAGAGCATTGGGCAATAGATCTATTATTGCCGATCCTAGAATGGAAGATGGCAAGGATCGAGTTAATGAAGTTAAAAATAGAGAATGGTATAGGCCATTTGCATGTAGTATAATAGAAGAACATGCACACGAATGGTTTGAAATGGGCAGGCTCAAATCTTCACCTTTTATGAGTTATGCTATTCCTGTAAAAGAAAACAAGGCAAAAGAAATACCAGCAGTTATACATGTAGATGGTACTTGTAGATTGCAAACTGTTTCTGAAAGCCAAAATCGTCGTTATTATAATTTAATTAACGAATTCTATGCTCAAACAGGTGTTCCGTTAATACTTAATACTAGTTTTAATTTAGTCTCCCAACCTATGGTATTCAATCCAGGAAAAGCGTTAGAAACATTAAGAGATTCAAAATTAAATTTTGTATATTTTCCAGAAGCAAACAGGGTAGTAATATGAAAATTTTAGGAATGGGTGTAGCACACGATTCACATACATGTGTTTTAGATAAAGGCGAATTGGTATATTACCTAAAAGAAGAGTCAATAACTGGTATAAAAAGAGATGCAGCTCCGATAAAATCAATGATAGATGCATTGCATAATCATAATCATATTGATTTAGTTGCATATTCGTCGCCTACCGCCGATATTGCCGAATTATTTACTGTTAATAATTATAAAACTTTCGCTGCAAAATTGGCAGATTGTGAAATAGAAGATTATGCAGAGAGGCACCATTTATGTCATGCGGCTATTGGGTTTTATAATTCAGGATTTGATGAAGCATATTCTGTAGTGATAGATTCACAAGGATCGATTGATTATAGAGAAGAACAAGATGTATTTGTAGGTAGAGAAACAGAATCTATTTTTGAAGCATCGTATCCTGCTGATTTTAAATGTATAGCACGTAATCCTCCACATTGGTTTGGTATAACTAGATTATATTCTTTAATTACTAATTTAATAGGAGAAAATGATTTAGAAAATGGTAAACTTATGGGCCTTAGTGCATATGGTAATGATACTGACCTACCATCATTTTTTAATAATTGGGAACCTACAAGGTATGGAGGTTTTGTTAATTGTGTAATACCCTTTACGCATTGGCATAGACCAAAATCAAATGATTGGGAGAAAAAAGGCGAAAATTTTAGAATTGAAATTAAACCAGAAATAGATTTTGCAATAAATGAAATTATAAAAGATACTCCTTGGTTAGAAATGAAAAGTAGAGACATAGAAAAATTACATCCTCCTATGAGTGATAAAACATTGGATTACCAAGAATATGCCGACCTTGCTAAAAAAATGCAAAAAGAAAGTGAAGATGCTGTTTTAAATTTTGTATTTGATAATTGTGATTTTAATGCTTGTAAAAATATTACATTTTCTGGCGGGTATGCATTAAATTGTTTAGCAAATTTTAGATATACACAAGAACTACCACCAGACGTAAATATCTACATAGAACCAGTTGCTGATGACGCAGGTATAGCAATAGGTGCAGCAAAACATGCATGGCATAAACAATCGGGAGATAAAACAAAAAGACCTTTTAAAAATATATATCAGGCAGGACCATCATGGGATCTGTCTCAACTCGATGTACATATAAGGAATTATAAATGAGCGAAACTATTTTATACACACATATCAAAATACCAGATTGTTCGTATTGCAATAAAGCAAAAGAATTATTTGAAAAACATGACATAGAATATACTATTCAAGAAGTAGGCAAGGACTTAAAACCAAGGGATTTATATAATAAAATTGGTCCGTACAAAATATTTCCACAAATTATTTTTGAAGGAAATTATTTACCAAAAGGCTATCCTGACTTAGTTGATAAACTAGGTGAGGAAGAAATTAGTTAGTTTCACTTGCTCGGATAATGCAGATGATGAACCTTGGCATCAGCAACATGCAAGTGATTTAATGGAAAAATATAAAATTTGGTTTGATAATACAGATTTTATATATGATCAAGATTATAGATATATTCAAGCATATTCAAAAACTAAAAAAGATTATGCACCTACAAGATTTTATGTATATGCAGATATAGTAAATCCTGAATTACAAGTCCTATTTAAATTAAAATGGGTATAAATATAGTAAAGTTCTTTAAAGGAGAATAACATGGCTGAAGAAGTAGCAGAAGAATCTGTTGAAGAAGAAAAACCTAAAGCAAAGAAAGCAGCTAAAAAAGCCGCCCCAACTGGTGGTGTAACAAATAGAAAATCAGGTTTTCGACCTGAATAATGCTCGACTTTCCAATGACAGAAAATAAAATCAGAGTTCTAGATGATTACACGTTACGTGAAGTTCTAGAACTCTGCCAACTAGAATACACCCGTAGACAAAAACAATATTACGATAAATTAATAGATGATACACGAAGCTTTCCCTCTGAAAATATTTCATAAAAATAGCGATATAGATCATACATATATTATAAAAGAAATGTTTGATACTATGGGGGATAATACCTCTGTAACTGATCCGACTTGGCATAAAGAAAAAGGATACTCATCATGGATAAAATATTTTTGGGCAGATAATCAGTATTACGGAAAGGCTCATTTAAATCCGGCATTTAAAGAAATAACAGATTTTGTTAATAACTGTGTAATAGAATACCAAGAAGATCTAGGATTAGATATATCAATCCAAGAAATAAAATGTACTTCTAGTTATTTAAATTTTCATGATAAGACTACATCTACCTATCTGCATGATCATGAAGGTGCCGTAATTGCAGGAACATATTATATTTTAATGGAAGGAAATTGTCCAGAGCTTTCATTTTATAATCCCTTAACCGTTCCTTTTAAAGGAGTTCATCCATGGAATACTGCAAAATTTAAGAAAGATTGGAAAGAGGAAATTTCGTTTCGACCTGTTGCAGGAGATTTATTTCTTTGGCCTGGAGATATATTGCATGGTGTAGAATCAAATGGGGCATGGTATGAAAGATACTTTTTAAACATGGGGTTTCATTTTTTCTCAGATAAAGTTCCTAATTTTCCGCCGTTAATTGTAGACTAAGACTCTAGTTAGTTTTTACTCTCCGTAGATACTCAAAACATCCTTTACAGCAGGATGCCGCTCTACGTGTACTTTCTCAAAAGTTACTGTATCAATATAATTAGATCTATTTTGTTTTAATAACTTTATAAAATCGCACAAACCATTCTCCTCAAATCCCCTATCATGCTGATTCAAGTCTCCTGTAATAACAACTTTGGACCTTTCGCCCATTCTTGTTAGCACCATTTTCATTTGACTTGGAGTAGCATTTTGCATTTCATCTGCAATAATCCACGAGTTTTTGAAAGTTCGGCCTCGCATAAAAGCTAAGGGAGCAATTTCAATTGTCCTTTCATCAAACATGCCCTTAATCTGCTGAGGTGACCAATACTCTTCAAAGACATCAAAGATAGGTCTTGTCCATGGCTCCATCTTCTTCTCCAAAGATCCGGGTAAAAAGCCGTGTTGCTCTTCTACTGCAACTGCCGGCCGGGTGATTACAATACGTTCTATTTGCCTGTATTTTAATCGCTGAATAGCGGTTTGAACTGCAAGTAGTGTTTTACCAGTACCTGCAGGGCCTACCGATAAGACTATAGGTATCCTATCATCATATAGTTTTTCCAGATATTCTTGTTGCCGATCATTCCGTGGATTGATGGCAACATCGCGTTTGCGTTTACGGTAGGTACTAAATTGTATAATTTTACTATTCTCGCCATGATAGAACTCGTGTTGGAGTTCTTTCTGAGCCTGGCGAGCGGCTCGCTTCAGTGCTTTTCTACTCATCTATTCTCCCTTTATGGTTATAAATGAGTCTTAGTCTACAACGGTATTTATAAAAAAATGGTTG
>MDTC01007352.1_pt1 | contig 33209 bp, 14 predicted proteins | sample 811181 | NCBI WGS metagenome assembly MDTC01 (sample SAMN05326644, study PRJNA326480) | marine metagenome | isolation source: seawater | place: Pacific Ocean: North | collected 2011
AGGTCGTGTACCTTTGCACCTCTATTCAATGACATCTTAACACCTTCTCTAAATCCTGCTCGCCATGCTTGGTGTGGAGTAGCAGTAATAATACTTTTACTATAATTTTCGTTGAGTTGATAATAGTTGTCAAAGTAACAGAATTCTATTTGTGTATCATCAGAACCATCTGTGTTTTCATGAGTTTTCATATTCTTAACAAACTCTTTAGTCCACATTTTTAAACTACCATTACCATACATCAGTCCGTTAACGTCTATTTTTCCGCACCAACTAAACTGATAATCATCATCTACACCTAACTTATCTAAGTCTAATTCTACTTGCATAAATGCAGGATCAACAATAGTGTCGCCGTCAACAGTTACAAAGTGTTTAGTGTCAGATAAATCTGCACAGGCTTTGTGTGCCGCATCTGATCCTTCTACTCCGTGTACACGTTTTGCCCACGGTATTTTCTTTTTTAAGTCTGCCCAATTTTCTTCTGCATTAGGTTCGTCATAACTTAAAAAAATAATATCTACATCTTTAATTGCAATCATTTTCTTATCTCAACACTGTAACTATTAAATGTTTTATTTGTATATACATTAAACTCTTGTATTGTAGCATCATTATTATCAAATTGCAATGATAAATCTCCTGCTAAATTAAATTGTAACGATCTATACAATTGATATGGATCATTTACTTTAGTAATACTAAACTGTTTGTTTGTATTAAGTGTAACATTGTTTTCTGTAATTGTTTTTTGAAATATTTTTCCAAATTCAATTAACCATTTCTTTTGTTTGTAGTCTTTTACTAATATAATATCGCCGTTATCTCCTGTAGGTACATTGTATAGGCTGTTATGTATGTTGTATTCAAATGCTTTTTGTTCGTGTATGCTTTCAAGTTCATACATACATGACACAGGATTAAAATTGACAGCGTAATTACGAAATTTATCTGTACCATCTAATAAAGATTTTATTTTTTCAGGATCTACTTCAATGTAAGACTTACTTTGTGGATAACTTGTTATAGATTTCAACGCACCGGTAGTGTTATCAAACTCAATGTAAGTTGATACTATATCTTTAATCATTTTTGACCTCAAAAAATTCTGTAATGTCAACGTCCATGTTCCATGATATAATTGTTTTCATGTTTTCGCTTTCATTAGTTGGTGCTCTATGTTTTGTCCAACTTGGAAAGATAATTACATCACCTTCTTTGACATCAAACTCAGATGGTTGTCCTGTTTCTGGATCTACCCATTGTGTATTTGGTGTACCTTCTGGTAAATCTAAAAAATAAACTGCTGTAAAATTACAACCATGCACGTGCCAAGAGTGCTTACCTTCTTTTGCATACTGTTGGAACCATATTTCATGAATTGTAAAAGTATCATAGTCATAAACTTTACACCATTTCTTTAAATGTTGATTTAGATAGAACTGTAAAGTTTGTAACCACGGCCTTGAAGGATCAAAGCGTCCTGGTCCCCAGTCACATCGTGTAATATTATTGTTAGGACCAAATAGATTTTCGACAAGTGTAGTTTCATTAATCTGTTTTAAAAGTTTTTCTTTAATTTCTTTGTGTCCTTCAAGTTGAATAGAAGGCACAGGAAATTTAATTACTGTATCGGCCATAAAACTTCTCCGTAAAATCTTTTTCTGTATAGTGAAACACAGTATCTTGTGTCCATCCACCTATTTTTAAATTTTTCTGCTCATCTACAAAACAACTTATTCTGTCTTGCCACTTTTTTGTTTGTGTTTCCCAAGTTTGAGCATACGGCTTCATATGTACAAAAGTTGGAAATTGTAATTTTTTATTTGTTACTTGGTTTTCGCAACCTAATAACCTGATTGTAATTGCTGTTGCTACATCTACACTTAACCATGACTGTTTTTTCTTAGGTGCAACTTCTTCATAATATTTTTCCCAGTTTTTCATTACAGTTTCAAGTGTTGTATAAAAAAGTTTTGCAAAAGTAGACTTTTTAAAATAGTGCAGTGCAACATATATGTCTGGTAATTGGTTTTGAACAAACATCTTTCTGTAATAACTGCTATTAATCTTAGATTTTTTATAGTCTGTAACATTAGTTGTATAAAAAACATCATAATTTTTCATTGCTGTCCACCAATTTGATAGATCATGGCAAACAACCATGTCAGTATCTAACACAAAAGTTTCTTCATAAGGACAAGCATGATAGATTTTCCATCTATTTTGTACTTTCCATTTGTGTTCGTCTGCTTTATCTTCCCATGGTATAGGAACTATGTCATCAAATAGGTCAACTTTAATCCATTCAGCATCTTCATTTGTAATTAAACATATTTTGCTATTAGGATTTGTACGCCTAATACTCATTGCTAACAATTCTGCTTGACGTATGTAGTTGTCTTGCTCATTATTTTGTGCGAGAAATGTAAAATTAGGCATTTGCAATCTCTCTGTTAAGACTAAATTTGTTCATCACATGAACATTTAATCCTTTTGTTTTTAATAGAGTGTATTGTCCACTCCTATTTTCTTTTTCAACCAGTAATGTTAATTCATCATTCTTTATTTTATGCAGTATATCCCCTGCTGTACTGTATAGCATTTTACCAGGAAGGTCTTTTACTATACTATGATTCATAATGGATAATGCAATGCTAAATGCAAAGTCATTTCTAAACACTGTTGTTGTAATTTGATATAGGTTTCTATAGTGTTGGTAATTTTCTTTGATATGTTTTACAAGATCAAAGTAGATTTTATTTTGTTTACACTTTGTAAAAATAATACAAGTTGCCCAATAGAAAGGAATGCTTGTTTCACTAATTAATTTAAATTCTTTTTCATCTCTCCAACCACTTATGTCAGCACTTGCTCTGTACATCATTAAATCATGGTTAGATTCAAATGCTTTTGCAAATAAATCATTACTTACAATATAATCTGTGTCCATAACCAGTGTCTTATCATATGGAGATATATCATAAGCATCACTACGGTTATAATTTTTAAACTCTAATACTTTCTTTGACAGTGTACCGTCATTATATGTTTTTCTATTTTTGCGTTTTATTTCAGATGCAATTATTTTATCAAATACTTCATTGCCTTTGTAAAACTTTTTTACACGTTCTACATCATCTGTAACTAAACTTGTTGGTAAATTAAGATACTGCTTTACTCTTTTTGCTAAAAAACACGCCTGAGCCACATAATCAATCTGTTCATTGTTATGTGCGAATAAGAGTACACCATTTGTCATTCTACTAAACCGTCTATGGATCTTTGTTTTTCTAATTTAGAATATTCACTGTGATATTCGTTAAGTGCAGAAAAGTATTTGCTGGAAATGTCGCTGTAAAAATCTTCTACATTATCAATTTGAACTGGAGTATCATTATCATCTGTAATTACTGTAGAGTCTTGTCCAGTCTGTACAAGCAAATTGACATAGTTCACTAACTCTTTGTCAATTGTAAACTGACCGCCATTTGTAAAATGTAATGTATCTGTGATAAATTTTTCTTTCAACATACGTCTTTGATTATCAAGAGTAGTTGAAAAGTTACCAAAATCTAAGGCTTTAGAAAGTTTCTCGTCCATAGTAATATTTACTATGTAGATTTGGATTAAAGGTTATTCGTGGTTGCGTAAGTTGGAGATGTAAGTGCTACTCTCGATCCTGTTGGTAATCTTTCACCAACAACACTGTCAAGTACACCAGATACGTCTTCATCAATTGGGTTAAAAGCACCGTCATTGTTTGTATCATCACCTTGGTCATCATCTCTAAATTGAATTCTAAATTCTATTACTGATGTGCTGTTTTCTTTTGCATATAAGTTCCAATCGTTTTCAGCATATACGCCACTGCCGTCTTTTTGGAAACACTTTTGATATGTTCCTGTTAGATTGAAATTACCAACACTTTCACCAGTTCCTGAACCTGTTGAAGTAGTTGCACTGCCTTTGAATAAAACAGTACCCATTGCTGAAAGCAAATTGTTCCAGTCATTGTTTTTACCATTTGATGCTGAAGGATCTAAGTCTGCTGTGAATCTTATTTCACCACCAGCATTAAAAAAGTGTCTACGTGCATCTGCACTTGCAAAAGTTACAGTTACTACATGATCTCTTGTACCGTTCCAACTGCCTGTAAGTGTAGATGATGTTTGATTAGTTGTAATTGTGCTTTGTGAAGTATCAGCAGTATAAATTAATGCTCTGTCAGTTTCAATAGTCGTTGCTAAATCTTCGTACTGTTGAATACCTCTACCAGTACCTGTATCTGCACTATCTTCCTCAATAACATTACCTGCGGCTACTGTTGCTACAGAGTTTGGAACACTACCAACCTGATGCACTCTTGCATTAATCATGTCAGTGTAGATATCCGCCATGTGTTCTGAATCAATGATTGTACTTGCCGCTACTTGCGAACTTTCTAAACTTTGTCCATAGCCAAATGTGCCTGAACCGTTACCCATTACATTCGCTACTTTGGCTTGTAGTGCATTATATCTTGCCGCTGTTACTATCGCCATTTTTACTTCCTATACTTTTAAAACAACTTCTACTAATTTTTCTTCGTGTCTATCATTGGATTCAAGTGCAACACCAACCAACTCGCCTTCGTCGGCTTTTTGTGCAGTTCCGTTTGCACCAACATAAAGTTTATCACCTTTGTTTACAGTGCCAACTACTCTTAATGGTACACGACCTTTAAGTGCAATCGCTTGTCCTTCTGCTTCTGCATTCATAAGCACGGCAGGTTTAGCAGATATAACTCCAATTGGCATACCGTTCATTGTACACCATGTTGCTTCAGCATCATCATCTTCGCCAATCATCATAATTGTACCTGTTGGATACTGATCATCTGTTGTGTATTTCTCAGCCAAGTCAGCATAACGAGCCTCTGTTGCAGTACCTTGGAATAAGTTTGCCGCCAAGTTACCTGAACTATCTCTAACTGCTACTGTATCGTTTGTAGCACTTGTACTTGCTGTTCTATTGTTTTGACCAACAACCATTGCGTTAGCACTTGTTGCCGTACCGTTAAATGATGTTGCCCACATACCTGAAAATTTATTAGATGCACTACCAATATTGTATGTATTGTTTGCACCTGGTAATAAACCTTCTGCTTTTACGTTTAATGGTTCAGTTGACTGTGCTTGATCGTTGTCAACTTTAAATCTAATTACAGTACCTACTTCGTTTGAAATAACTGCTTGGTTGTCATTTTCAATTTTAACTGCTAAATCATTTGAAGCACCTACAGTAAATCCTGCATCGCTAAATCTAACAATTTCACCAAACACTGAAGCCTGTCCTGCCACTGATCTAACGTATTCGCTTGCCGCGTGTCCGCCTAATCTATCTGAGTTTGTAGCAGTACCCCAGTATCTGTGTGCAGTCGAAGTTACACCTTGGTTGGCATTAGTTGTATTCTTTAGGGTAAAACCTTGGTGTATGACATCAAATCCTGTTATAGCATTATCGGGGTCGGATGAGTCGATAGTAAAGTCTGCCGCTGAAAGAACTACAACAACTTCGTCATTTACAGTACCTTTGATTACAGTTCTGTTTACATTTGTAATGTCTCTAACAGTGTCTGTAACAAATGAAGTTGTAGTTGCGCCTTGTGATTGTGGACCAATCAGTACAAAGCCTGCGCCTGTATTTGCGTACAACTGGTTGTTAGCATTATCCCACCAAAAGTCACCTTCTGTAAGTCCTGATGGTTGTGTAGCACTTACTTCAGCGCCACCAGTTGTTCTAAATTTTGTTCCGTCATAAAATTTTAGTTTGCTCGTACCTGAATCAAACCAAATTTGACCTTGAATTGCTCGAGATGGTGAATTAGCACTTGAAAAGTTTTCAAGTAAATGAACGAAGTTTTCGTTTTGGATCTCACCATAACCAGCATAATTTTTACCAACCAGTTTAAGATCCGTAGTTTGATCAATAGTACCGTCTTCTACTACTGCAATCTGTGAACCGTCGGTTTTGTTTATAATGTATGCCATAGTCAATAACCCCTTATTTGTATGTATTTATGCTATACGGCAGAGTTCACTCCGCTTGTATAAGTCCACGCACCCCCACTTACTGTACAAGTAACTACATACCTATCTACAGTTAGTGACACAGAACCAGTTACATTGTTAAAATCAATGTCTTTAACAACGTTTTCATTCTCTTGACCTGTTTCTGTTACTCTTTGTGTTTGCCCTGAATTAGCATCGTACGTTCCTGCTTCTCCACTTGTATTAGCCGCTACTTCTATTTCAGTAGAACTAACAATTCTGTCTATGTTAAATGTGCCATTTAATGATGCAAAGTTAGTACCAGTGTTTACAGTAGCACCTGAAATTACTACGCTTCTGCCTGCATCATAATTGTGTACAGCATCTAATTGTAATATAGTTGTTGCACCTTTTGTAACACCTACAATAGTTCTTGTTGCAACTGTAACAGTTTTATCAACTGATACTGTTGTTTTATCTGCGGCACTATCAAGATCATTACCTGATAAAGTAGCACTTGCATTTGTTTGGTCAGTAGCATGAATTTTTGCTATTGTACCATTGCTCTTTGTTGCCGCTGGTGCTATTTCTTCAATTAAAGTTAAAATATTAGATTCAAATGTTGCTCCGCCACCTTGCACTGTGTTGTAACCAAGTCCTGTAACATCTAATGCTAAAACTATTCCTTCACTGTCAATAGCACCGTCAACATAACCTTTTGTTGCAACGTCTGATGCATTTGTTGGCGTACCAACACCTGTGATTTTATTTGAATCTGTTACTTCAATAGTGCCTGTTACACTACCTAACTGTAAATTACCAACTGTAGAACTAACTTTTTGCGAATTAATGTTTACATTATCTACATTAAGTTCTGTAAGCACACCAAGTGTTTGCATATCAGGAGCACTTGTAATTGTGTTAAGTGCTGTACCTGAAATAACTGTTGCGCCATTAATTTTATAACCTGCTGTTGTATCAAAAAATACATTTGAAGTAAAAGCATTTGTTGCCTGTTTCCAAAGTATTTCTTTATCGTTTGGTGTTGCTCTAACAATTATACCTGCGTCATTAACTTGAGCATCTGTTAATAGTGTACTGTCTGATGCTATTGCAAGTTCAATGTTTTTATCTTGGATACGTAAGTTTTCTGTATCAGTTTGGAAAGTGTTACCACTAATAGTAAGGTTACCACTAATTTTTACATCACCACCTACATCAAGTGTTGCTGTTGGACTGTCATTAAAGATACCAACATAACCTTGCTGTGTTTGTACTTTCAATGCACTTACTTCACCGCCTGCTTGTCTAACCTTTAATGAAAGGTCTCTATCTCTAACTTGGTTAGCAATTACTGATTGGTTTGCAACAATTTTAATTACAATGTTGTCTTCTGGACCAACAGTAATACCACCGTTATTAATTGTAGTAATTGTTCCGTTGGATACAGCGTTTGCATCTGTTGGCATAAACTGTGATGCATTTTTCTTAACGCCTTGTGCATTAATTAGTGTATCTGCCGATGTTGCTGTACCATGGAATTTAAAATCATCATCAATAACATTGATACCTTTTTCTACTGCACCAGTGATCCCGTTAATAGGATTAGATGCATTAGGTGTAAATCTAATGTTAGATAATACTGCTTCTTTAGTACCGCCAACATTTAAATTAACAAGTGTTCTGTTTGTTTGTGTTGTGTCAAGTACTGTTTCTGTTGAAAAACCTGATAGTCCTTCTGAACTTGCATACTGCGGTCCTACAAGAACTAAATCTGTGCCATCGTAAAAATATAATTTATTATTTTGATTGTCAATCCAAAGATCGCCGGATACCAATTGTGGTTGTGTAGGACTTACAATAGGTCCGCCTGCACTTTTAAATACTGTGCCGTTCCAAATTTTTAATCTTGCTTCACTGCTATCGTACCATAATTGACCAGTTAATGGATTTGCTGGTGCTTGAGTATTTGTAAAGTTTTCTAATATCTTAACAAAGTTTTCATTAATACTTTCACCAAAGCCAGAATAATTTCTACCAATTAATGAAATATCAGTTGTTTGTGTATTCAGTTGACCGTCAACTAATTCTACAAGCAAATCACCGTTAGTTTTATTAATTTGATAAGCCATTATTTCGCACCCCCATAAATTAGATAGTTCATAGCCAAGTACGGATTCATAATGTCAAAGTCTTGTCCAACTGCTGTGTTACTAACAACACCACCACTGAACGGAAACTTCTGCCCTGCATTTGAACCTGTTGCCGCATCAGCCACTGATGCATCTGAATCAACTGGATCACCTTGAACATCTCTTGTTGCATAATATTGAGTACCACTTGGTCCTCTTAAATCGTGTTCGTGTTCTGGTAGATTATCTACTGCAATTGGTTTCTTTTCAACACCAGCAGTACCACCCATAGAGTCTGCATTTTCATCTGTAACTCTGTTTGCAGGTCCTTGCTGTGTACCCATGTTGTCCATACCAAGTGGAAATCTACCACGTAAGTCTGGTAAGGCAAATTTACCTAAAGCAGGATTTGCCTTGAATCTTGTTCCTATCACTTCATATAGTTCTGGCCAGTCAACAATAAAAACTTCGCTACCATCACATAGTAACCAACCGTTTAGATCAGCAACAAATGATTGAATGCCTGCATACGGTACTACCATTCCAACTGGATTAACTGGTAATGCTGAAAACAAGTTACTTCTTGATAATTTCTTAATACCTGTGCCTGAACCATCTTGATCATTTACTCTGTTAATTAAAAATTCATCATCAAATCTTGATGAACCCACTGAGTCTTTGTTTGTAATAAATGTGCTATTAATTGAAACATCAAAGTTTTTAACAAGTGTTGTTTCACCCGGTGCAGTATATTGTCCATCAAAAATTACATTAGGTGCTGTTACGTCACCACTGAATGTAAATGTAGTTCTACTTGCAAGTTTATCTGTGCTACCAGAACGTCCTGTAACTGTACCTGTAACATTACCAACTACGTTTGCTCTAACTGTGTTTGCATTTATTTCTGCAAATTTAAAATCTGTTGAACCAATATTGTGTGAGTTTGTTACATCTGGAAGAATGTTACCACCTATTGAAGTATTTCCAAGTACTTCAAGATCCATACCTATTCTTGCACTCTTGGCAACTCCTAATCCACCTTTAGCAACAATTGATCCTGTGCCAATGTTTACTGCTTCACTTATTCCGTTTACAACTAAATTGTTTGAAATAATTGCATTACCTGTTACGTCTAATGCTTCTGCTGGTGAAAGGTTGTTAATACCAACTTTTTGTGTTGAGTCAATTCTTAATACAGGTTGTAAGTTACCTGCATTGTTAATTCTTAAATCAATGTTTGCACCTGATGTATTATTAGATATAATTGCATTTTGTCCTTCAATACCAACTTGCACAACTGCATCACTACCAATTGAAACACCTGTATTGTTTCTGATTGTTAATGCACTGTTTGATACAGATGCAACATCACCTCTAATAAAGTTTGCGGCTGGAACAGTATCACTGCCAACTTGTAATGCTTCTGCCTTTTCTGCCGTTCCATAATACTTACCAACGCCTGCACCTGTGATATCAGTGCCGCTCATATTAAAGCCAGGTTTGATTGTTGAAAATCCTAAAATACTTGCTTTAGGTGTAAACGTACTTGTTGCATAAATGGCTAATACTTTACCACCTACTTCAACTTTTAATGCTGTGTAGTTTACATTATCTGTTCCTGTAATTGTTGTTGGTCTAACACCTGCGGCTAAACCATCACTGAATTCTGGTCCTACAAGGATCCAACCAGATCCTGTAAAAATATATAATTGTTGATTATCTGTATCTGCCCATAAGTCACCTGCAACTGAATTTGCAACTGCTGGTGCTGAATCTCCACGTTTCAATCCACCTGCTTCAATCCAGTTAGTACCGTCATAAATTTTAAGTAAGTTAATACCTATTGAAGTATCATACCACAGTTGACCTTCAACGGGTCTGCCTGGAGCACTATTATTTGCAAAATTTTCTAATAACTGTAAAAAGTTTTGTCCAATAAGTGTACCATAGTCTGTAGTAAATCTTCCAGGAATACTTAATGTAGTTGTAGTATCAACAGTATTATCTTCAATAACAATACTGCCTTTGTTAGTTATGTCTGTGTAATTAATAGTATAAGCCATCTAATTACCCCTCATTGAAACCAGTTAAACTTTGTACTCTTACTGTATAATCGATTTGAATTAATCTGTTTAGTGATTTCTGTACTGGATGGAAAACAACGTGTGTTAATAATCTACCTTGTCCAGTTGGTGAATAACTTAATAATCCTAATTCATCAAACACATAAGAACCTTCTGTACTTGTTGCTGTATCATTTGCTTCTTGCCCGTTTGGCTCACCGTAGTCTAATAAGCATGAAACAAGTATGTCTGTGTAGTTTGTACCATTTACGTGTCTTGTTTCAATTTTGTTTCTGTTTGGGTCAACATTGTTTACTGACTCATCATCAACAATCTTCTTATATGTTTGGTTGTATAAACTTGCATTAGTACCAGTGGAATTTGGAGTTAGGTATGTAATAATGCCTGTAGGATCAACACTTGTACCACCGTTACCAAACGCCATTTCGTACACAAAACCCTGTCCTGCATTTGCAAGGGATTCTGCTAAAGCAATACTCATATTCTCATAGTGAATTGCGTTGCGTTTATCTATAAAAATTTCGTCAGTTTTAGGGTCAAATATCTTGATGTGTCCCTGAACTAACACTCCGTTTTTGTCAATTATGTTATCTGTCATTAGTGTTTCCTACATTGTATTTATTTAGGTAAGTCAACCTCTTCTCCTCTTAAGAAGTTACCAATTGCACTTTCTGTCTGTCCTAACGTTTTTCCAGGATCATTCCAGATTCTACCAATTTTTCTTACCACTGTTACTCTTACACCATCCTCTGGCGCTGTTGTTAGTGTCAATATATTACCACTGACACTAAATTCTGCTGGTGCTGTTGTATCCCCTTCAGGACTATCCTGATTTAATGTCTTATCAAACATAGGAATTGCACCTTTACGTAGGCGTTTTCCACCTACAAAAACTTCAAATTCATTAACTGAGTTTGCATTAAAGTCTATAGTAAACTCTGTTGTACTACCATCTGCGTCGAACGTATTTACAAGAGTTTGGTCTTGATATGGCACAGTCTGTTGGAATCCCTGATCAAACAATTCATCGCCAATATGATGTATATCTTTGACACCTGTACCCATTGTACCTCTGCGTAATTGCTGTAAACTGTTGCCGTCTTTAACAAAGTATTCAATACGTTCTCCATTTATAAACAATACACCCGGTGTATTTGTAGATTTTTCTGGAATAAACATATCTGCTCCATTATCTACTAATATCTCTTTATCAAATGGTCTTAGATCTTTAATTAATCTGTATCTTACTTTATCGCCTAAACGTTTGAACACTGTTCTGTTCATCATGTCTTTAAATTGTCTGTATCCAAATTTAGCAACTGTTGGACCACCATCATCAGCAAACTGTATTAGTTCTACTACATCATTTTCCTGTAATGGTTGTGCCATTCTTATAAATGATTTGTCATTAGTTACTTTGTAATCAACACTTGGAGTTTTAAGTACACCATTTACTGTTACCCAAACATATTCTGCATCAATAGTTGGTCTTTGTAACTTGATTAATCCTGCTAACAAATGATTGTACTCTATGTCACCTGCACTTGCTGGTGTAAGTGTTGTACGTTTTACAATATCTAAATTCTTACGATCAATTTGTTGTACGTCATGTTTACTAAAGTGTGTAACTTTCACTGGTGTTTGATCTGCTGGTACTGTATTAAGTGTAAGTGTGTTTCCGCTTACAGTATATTCGCCATCAGTTGTTACATAAACTTCTAATATATCACCAGGTTGTCCAACGTTTTCAAAAATTTCTACGCTTGAATTTGCAGGACGGAATAAAAAGTCTGATGTATAAGTTAATTGATTTCCATTTAACAATACCAGTATATCATCAGCACCAAGTGTACCTCCAGGTTGTTGCCAGTTTCTTAATTGGTATTCAACTTTGTTTGCTTCGACTGTAAATTTTTCATTGTAACCTGCGTTTAATAATTTGTTTCCTACTCTTACAATTAAGTTATGACTTGCAGGTAAACTACTAAACGGTGTAACACTTAAAGTATGACTTGCTGTACTTCCATCTGAAACAAAATTATCTGTTTTAATTTCACTAAATGTTTGTGCCTCTGAGGCATAAATTGCAAAGTTAATAATTGCACCATCTGCCGGCGGTGCACCAAAATTAATTACTGCCTTGTTTGCACTATCATAAGAACTATCTGTTGTTTCAAGAACATAATTAACTTTTTCACCGTTGACTGTTACAAGACTGTTTATTGCAGTTCTCCAATCAACTCTTGTAACAAATTCTAATGTTGAGCCGTCACCTGTGAATGAATCAATATCAAGTATGCTTTCACCATTACCACTCATTGTGATAATGTTTACTTTTTGCCCACTTGTTGGTGCAGTTGCAAACGTAATTGTTTTATGTTTATAACTTACAGTGTAATTTGCTACAATGTCATCATTAACTTTTACAAACACTGCTTGATTACTTTGTGGTAATCCTTCATATTTAAATACTGTCTGCGTTCCGTCTGCAATGTAAACATTGCTTTCAATTCTACTTGCACCTTCTCCTACTCTATCATACACTTTAATATCAAGTGTATCTAAAACTTGTCCAGGAACAAGTTCTTCAGGACCTTTAGAAGTTGTTTGAGTAACAAAACCGTCGCCGTCTATGTTAATATCTTCTGGATTGATACCTGTTGCTGTTGAGTATGCAAGATCACCGCCAGTGACTACTGTGTCATATGCTCTTGGATCAGGAATAAATGAACCATCGGAAGTATTTTTACGTACAACAAATACATCGCCTGATGCAAGAGTAATTTGTTCTTCATCAAGTTGTATTACTGTACTTGCAAGTGTTTCGCCGCTGTCATCTCGTAACACAAATCCTGTTTGTCCTGCTCCAGTAATTGACTGCATTACTGCATTAGGTACTGTTGTAGGATTTGCTGTGCCGTAGTTTGGATCATCAATACGTGTACCATTTTTATACACATTATATACAACACCTGTTTCTAAAGGTTTTGCAAAATCATAAACTTTTGTGCTGTCATCTGCTATTGTAAACACTTCATCTTCATACGTATTATCATAAGTGTCATAAGCAGATGTAAACCACTTGTCTGCTCCCCAACCAGAACCTCCTGCAAATTCAAAACTTTTAACTTGAACGCCACCGTAATCAATACCATCAAGTATTTGTCCTAAATCATTTGCTAACATTCCAGTTGTTGGATTATAGAATAAATTAATTCTATCTGCCGCACTTAATAAATTAATATCTTTTTTGTAAGTGATACTAATTGTTTTATTATTTGCTGGCGGAGTATCAAATACAATTTGACCTATCTGTCTTGTATGTGTTCTACCTACACTATCATCAATGTTACTTGCAGTATATTGACTTGATAATACTTCTTGACCATCTACTGTAATTGTGACTTTGTCAGTGCGTATGTCTAAAGGCCATTTTAATTTGTAATTGTATCTTGCACCACTACCAGTAAAAGTTTCTGTTTCATCAAGAGTAGTAATAAAGAAAGTACCTGTAATTCTATCAAATTTGACAGTCATGTGTGTAGTACGTAAGTTAGTGTTTCCTATTACTGCACTAATTTTAGCAATTCTTCCGCCATCTTCTACCGCGCCGTTAAGCACAATAGTAGGAGCAGATTTATAACCACTGCCAGGATTATCAACTTTTATTTCTGTAATTTTTCCGCCACCAACATATGCTGTCGCAGTAGCACCAGAACCTCCTCCGCCAACAAATTCTACTTTTGGAGGATTAGAATAACCAGCACCTGCATCACTGATATTAAATGATTTAATTTCAAATCCTACATTATCTAACCAATGCTTGTAAGGATATTTGTTAATTGCTGATGCTGTTTTAATTTCATCATCAATAACTCTTACACTTTGCGGAACAATTCTACCTTCAGTATCTTTGTACACAGGAGGTAAATCAAAATCAGTTACAACAGATTGTGATTCATCTACACCTTCATATGTTGATAGGTATTCTCTAATTTTTGTTTTGTATGGTTTTGCTTCTCTTACAAAATCTTCATAACTTTCTAAGAAATCATTATTAAATGTAATGTCTTTACGTAACTTACCAACGTTGTGTTTTGCTTTGATGAATGAAGTTTTAAACATCCAGTCAACAAATTTTTGTTCACTTAAAATGTAACGCATTTGTGCAAAGAACAATTCATTGTAATGTACTTTTAAATTATCAATTAAAATATTATCTCTTAAAGTTTCAAATATAATTCTTGCTTCTTCTACAGGAAGTAAATCAAATGCACTATCGTCATAACCAAACGAATCATAACCTACTAATTCACTGCCATAATCATATAATCCATTACTAATTTTTACAGTAGCATTTTCTCTACCAATAGTTTCGTAATTTACAGTGTAGTCAACATCTGCTTGACTGTCAATTTTTCTAAGTAACAACCAACCGCCAGTGCCTACGTTGTTAATTTTAACAATTTGACCAAACGAATCATCTAAAGATTCTAATTCATATGTTTCGTCAATTACATAATCTGCTTTTGTTAAAGCACTATATCCAGTTTTATACCAGTCAATATATGACCAATACGGTCTTACATCAAATTTCTGACTGCGAATTCTGTTCCAAGGTTCTGATCCACCTACGTATTCGTATAATGACCATCTATTACCAAATGAAGTGTCTGTTGTAGTCAGCACTGTAAATAATCTTACAGTAATTCTATCTGACTGCTGATAGTTTCTACCACTTTTAATTACTTCTGCTGTTACAACTGAACCTACACTATTAATTGTAAGTTTAATTTCTGCACCTTCACCTGTAGTAGTTGTAATTTTAGTTGTAGGTACTGTCTTATATCCACGTCCGCCGTCTACAATATCAACTCTTAAAATTTTTCCATCTTGTATTGTAGCACTTAAGGTTGCTTGTTTTACTTTACCTACACTTACAAATTGTAATTCTTGATCTGTATCTATCTGTAGATCAAACTGTCTTGATGAAGTTGATGGAATAGTATCATTACTATTCAACGGACTTAGATCAAAGTCATCTATTAAAATATTTTGTTTTAGGACATTATTTGTTCTTTCAACAAATTGTTTCAGTGCTTCAATTCTGTTAACAAACATAGTTTGTCTTGGTTCATTTAAAATACCATAACGATCTTTTTCACCTAATGATTTATCAGGTACAGGACGCATTTGTTTATCAAAGCCAATTAAACTATCAAACCACTTTAATTCAAGATCTGATTTAGGAACACTGTTTTCTAAACCATCTGTAAGAATATTGTATTGATTGTGAATATTCTTTTCTGTATTTGTAGCAACCCAATAACTAAATTTTAAAACTGTTTCTTTACCTTTTACACTGCTTTGTAAATTGTGCAATGTCCATTCATTATTCTGTAGTAAAGTTACAAATTTGTAACCTTGGCCGCTTGGATCTCTAATTAATTCTTGTACATCACTTGCACTTATAGTTCTACCAGGAACATCTGGCACTGTGCGTTTTGATTTTACCCAATAATAATAGTATGTTGTAAATTTTTGTGCGGCATCATCATAAACACGTTTTGTACTGTATGCATTATCTCCATACTTACTTTGACCGCTTATACCTTGTGTCAATCCTGCTTCTGATTCTGCTTCTGCGTCCCACTCACTTGGTTTTAAAGTAGACTCAACCCATTCATATACTTCTACTGCTGTTCCTGGGAATACATTATTAAAGCCATTGCTGACTGTAAATATATTTCCTGTGTTTGCATAAGGATTAATTAATCTTACTGCATCTATATCCCACCATAACTTACCAACAAGGTCTGTGCTGTTAAACATAGTTTCATCTTTTGTTGCTGTGCTGTCAACAACATAACTGTAAACTGCTGGATCATATGTAGTTTTGTAACTTAATTCTATATCTGCCTGGCCTGCAATTTTTCCTTGAATAGGATCAATATAATCTAAATATTCATCTACACGTTTTTTATCTTTATCATAAAGCATTACACCTTTAAAATGTGCAAGATCTACAATTTCTCTTTGATTACGTTTTCTTTCCCAAAGTTTTGTATTCAACGGTGCTCTGTAATCTAACACAAGACCTGCTGATGCATTGTCAGTTCGTGTATATGTTGGTAATGAAGAATATATATGGTTTCCTTGTACTGCTAAAATTTTTCCGAAGTACACTGCTTTAGTATCTGAGAAATCTAATTTATCACCATAAACAAATCTGTTACCTTGTAACTCATATGCAAAAATTTCACCAGTGTCAGTAAGTTTTGCTGTAAACAAAGTTGTACCATTATCAAAGACAGTAGATGCTTCATCAAATGATGTTGTGCTTGTTAAATCACCGCCTGCACTTTGTATAATTAATCTATCGTTATTATAAACTGTGTTTGAACCAAATTTTTCATTTGGTAAACCTTTAGGTCCTGTAAGTGTTTGAACTAATTCAAAAACACCATTGACTGATTGATAAACGTAAACAGCACCTTGGTTGTTGTAATCTCTACTAAACTTAGGAGCACCTACAGTGATATATTCACCGTTATCTGAAACTGATACTGCACTACCATAGCCTATGTTAGCCTGTTCGGCATCTACAAGTTGACTAAACAAGAAGTGTCCACGTACACGTCTGTAAATTGCAAGTTTAGGTGTGTTTAAACTACTATCAATTTGGTCACCATATCTTACAATCGTTGCTAACACTTCGCCATTTGCACTAACATCAAATTGTGTTCCAAATTCAAATAAGTCTGTAGTTTCAATAGCACTGTCAACTCCAAGAATAAATCCTGTATTGTTTGGAACAAATCCGTTTAGATCAAGACCTTCTGTAATTTCTGTCCAATTAGATTGAACAAACGGTCCAGCAGTTAAATTTGTTTTTGATTGGTAAACTTTATCTCCAATCTTTACATAATCATTTAATCTGTAAGCAACATTAGAGTCAAACTCACCTCTATAATTTTCGTCAACTCCTAACTTCCAACCTGTTGAAGCATCTTGCCAACTTAAAATATTAATACGACCTGGTTGTGTAAATGTTCCATTACCTTTACTTAAAACATATGCACTATACGAACCGTCAACGTGTTTTGTAATTTCCATCTTAAATCCAAGATGTCTATTTGTTTCAGCATCTGGCATAATAAATGTATTAATATACTGATAGAAATTATTAGAAGTTCTTTCATAAACACTGTAAGTACCTTGATTTGTTAATGTACTTGCAGTACCATCAGCCGCCGCTGGTATATTGTAAACTCTTGTCCAGTCGTAGTTTGTAGCACTTGGAGGATTAGCATCTCTGGCAATACCGTCAATTATTACATCTCTGTAAACCCAATATTCAAATCCTTGTAATTTAGCAGTTATGGTAAATGGTAAGTTTTCGCCTCTGTTTACTACAACAAAGTAACCAAGTGATGCTGTCTGTAACTGTTGATTTTTAATTGTACCAACAAGTCTAATAGTGCCTACACCTTGCGAGCCTTCAACAATACTAATACTGGATAAATCGCTATTTTCTGATCCCAATGAAAACTGACCTGTTACACTCTTTACCCATATTCTTAAATCATTAAATAATTTTTCTGTTTTTGTAACAACACCTGTTGCTAATGTATCATTATCTCTAATAGTATCACCAACTACAGGTATAAACGGATTACCATAATTAGGATTGTAATCAGGATCACCTGGTGTTGGCGAACCACTATTATCAAAGTTTGTTAAGTTGATGTTAAGCCAACCGTCCCATAAATCGTGTACTGTGTGTTCTGTATCATTTAGATAATCAAATGTTAAATTACTTGCAAGTACTGTTGGATCTTGTACTGCACCTGTTGAGTCTCTATATTCATTCAACCAGAATCTAAAATTATGTCCAACACTAAATTCAGTGTTTAGTGATTGTGGTAATCTAAAGCCCCATTTGTCACTAACTTCAAAACCACTTTCGCCTTGGAAAGTTAAAGTTTCAATGTAACTTTTTTGTGTAGGTAATGCAGGATTGTCTGCAATATCGTAAGTGTTTTTCCAATAATTAATTGTTCTTGATTCGCCTACTTTAATAATATCTTGTATTATTAAATATGGACGTCTTTCTGAAGTGCTTGGACAAGCGAATGTTGATCCAACATTTACTTTCCACCAACCGCCAAGTTGATCGTAATCCTGCTGTACTGCTCTTTCAAAAACACCTACTAAAATATTATTTAGAATTAAGTTTCCTGATGATTCAAAATCACCATTTGTATTTTTTAAATAAAGTAGTGTTCTGTTATCACCTGTTGTGTGTACAAATGCAACTTCACCAAGTGCTGTTGCACTGTTAACTGTTTCTCCAACTGAAGGAATACTTTGTGTGTTATCAATAAACAGAATGTCGTCAATTTTTTCATCAATAACTTTTTCACCTGTAAAGAATGCATCATTAAGTGTTGCATCATTATTGAACGGTGCAACACCATTTGGAAATCTTGTGTTGTTTGCATTCCATTGTAATTGTAATTTGTCACCTGCCTGTGTACCAGTGTATGCAAGTTTAGGTGCTCTAATTAAAACGTGATCTGTAAGTTCTTCTGAAAACTTAAAGTTACCTCTTAATATCCAATCAATATTTGGATATGCACTGCCAGTCCATAATTGAACTTGTAAGTCTGCATGACTTGTAAAACTATCATAATCTAAACTTGGATCTGTTGGTTCAATTACAGTTTTTGCAGACCAATACTGATTAGTATATTCTACTATTTCACCTTTTTGGTATTGTACTGCTGAATTAAATTGACCTTTGTACTTACTCTTTACATTAGAAGCATAAGGATTACCAACAAATAACCATTTACCGTCTGAACTTACTGCTGTGCTTACACCAAACTGATGTTCGTTGCCCATAATGTTTACTGGACAATCAATAGATTGATTCAAAACAGGATTAATATTTTCACCTGGTCTAAATAGAACGTCTACTCTACCAATGTCTGTTGTGTTATTAGCACCTGCAATGATAATTGTGTTATCACCGCTTACACTGATGTTAGTACCAAACTGTCTTGGATCTGTACCTAACTTTCCGTTTACAGTTGGATTGAATATTTTGTATGCTTCTGTGTAAGAATTTTTATTTTCAATAACAGTCCATCTATTATTTTCATCATAATCAATCCATATACGTTCATTGCCTGTAAAATTATCTCTTGTAATTTTTTCATTTACGTCTGTTAGATTGTTTACTCTTACGCTATCAAGTTTTGTAATAAAGCCGTTAACATCTTCAGCATCATCTACATCACCTACTGTTGTTGCATTAATTGTGTTCAAACTTGTTTTAATTACTTTAAAAAATTTACTTGTACTACCTATACCAAGCACACCTATAATATCGTCCTTAACAAAATCAGTTGCACGTCTTGTTTCTATTTCAATAGCACCAGCACTGTCTGAATTTGTAATTTTTGTAACTTTGTAATCTGTTGCACTTAATCTTAATACGTCCCAAGTTTGTTCTTTTTTAGCAACCCAGATATATTCACCAACATCTACTTTGGAAGCATCTAATTTTAAAATATCATCATAATTTGTAACTTTAAAATTAATATCATCTTCTGCAACATAACCAGCAGTCTTAATATAACTTTCATCTTCTGCTAACCATTTAGTTGGGAAAGGCTTGTGATTGTAATCAGCAGGTTTGCTGTACACACTTGCCTCGTCATATCTATAAACTAAATCTGTAGCAAGTGGATCAATAGTTTGCACTAACTGAAACGGTTGAGGCTGAAGTCTAATTTTACTCTCATCAACTTCATATTCAACTTCTTTAAATGCTTCATTGGCACCATACTGTCCAACCTTGAATGCCCAGTCTTCAAAAAATTCTAAACTTGACTTGTCTGTGTTAGATAATGCATCAAATAATTTAGTTAAACTATTTTTTGTACCTTTGTCTTGAATAAATCCTTGATAAAATTTGTACTGTGACACATCATCATTAATAATATTTTCTAAGTACTGACGCTTTTGATAACCAATTAAATGTTGTGCAAGTCTTTGCTGTTCACTGTCAAAATTATCAGTATCTAAATCATAAAAGTCAGCAAACTGATTTGCTTTGTAATCAAAGTTAGGTATTAGTTGCTCTGATGGTTTATCAGGTAATCTATACCAATCTACATCATTAAATGTTGTACTGCCAGGTACTTTATATTTTGCACTGTAATAAAATGTTTTGTGTTTTACAACATCACCAATATCATAATCTGTATTTTCAGTCCAGTCTGTGCATTTTACATTATCATATGTAAAGCCTGGTACATTAAATCCACCATTCCAGTCTGTAGTTCTGTAACCTAAAACTTTTATACGCTCTTGTCTATAACCAGGCGCAGGATTATAAATTGTGTCGTTGAACACAGTTTTATTATCAATTAAACATACCTGTTCTTTTTGAACTAAAGGCAGTCTAACAAAATAAATTCCGTCTGCTGTATTTTTTAGAGTAAGACCAAATTCATTTAGATTGCTTCTCAAAGTAGTTGAAAAATCTTCTTTAAGTTTTTTGCCGTCTGCTTTTAATAATGAGTAATCATAAAAATTATCAAACAGATTATCTACAACTGCATACTGTCTTTCAAACTGTAATTTAATCGCACTTGGCGATAATGTAAGTAGTGTTCCTTCTGACCAGTTTTGTGTAGTCCAGAATAAAAATTCTCTTGCACTTAATTCCCAGTTTTCAACTGTTTCCATATCTCTATTAAAATTATCAAATTTAAATCCTTGAGATATCAAATACTGTTCGTAACCTAAAATAAAATCAACAACTTCTTGGTTACTTCTTAAAAGTGTACCGTAGTCTAATTTACTTGTTGTATCTTCGAACGTTCTTCTAAGTATTGCCTGTTTACCACCTTCAATTGGAAGTTCAGCAAGTCTTTCAAAATTTTCTTCGTTAAATGATGTAAAGTTTCCAGAAACTAATACACGATAAAATATATCGCCATTTCTAACAATTTGTCCTGCAATATATCTTTGTCCGGCTTGCCATTCTAAAAAGTTTTCGCTTACGCCACCTACATTTACAACTGGATCTCTTGCACGTTCGATATGTTTAAAATATGTAAAGTAAGGTACTGTTTTATCGTAACCCCTAATAATATAACCTAAAGCATTTTTTTCAACAATAATACCACTGTATGCAACAGTGTCTACTGGAGAAGATGTGTTTAAAAATAACTTATAGTTTTCTTCAGGTATAAACACATTCCCTTTATTGTTAGGTGTTCTTGAATCTAATAATAATTTAAACTTATCTTTAGTTGTATAACCGCCAACTTTAAATCCAAGTTGTACTTTAGTATTTTTTACATCATTACTATATTGGGTGTTTAGTTTAGTAACGTCTGCATTAATATAGTTAAAAATATAATTTACAATACCAGCAGTAGTAACACGCTCTGTCGCATCACTTGTATTAGGAAATACAAGATCTGGATTACTGATACGTTTATCTGTTGGATCATAAATTAAGTCTAAAGCAGTATTACGTTTTGTTCTTGCTCTATCAAAACCAAGACCTATAACCTTTGCAGGTTGATGTATAAGCCATGCAGTTAAAATTGCAAAAGGATATTCAGAACCTCTACGCCATGCTGTTTCTGTTGGTGCTTCATCTCCGAATACAAACTGTTGATTAGTTTCCGGTACAATTAATCCTGAAGCATATCCGCTTTCATATGGACTTAATAAATTTCCTTGTGTATCAACAGGAATATATTTTGTTAAATTTTCTCTTGCATAGTTAGGACGATACTTAATAGGTTTATTAGGCTCACGCACTCTGCCTATTTCTAAATCTTCCCATAAAATTAAATTTTCTCTTGTGTATGGTGCAGGTCCATAAACATTTTCCCACCAAGTTGGTTGATCAGTATAACCTAAAATTTTCCATGGTGTTGTATGTGGAGTGTCAGTACCAAAGTAATCATTGTAAATACCTCTCCAGAATCCAGGTAATGGATTACCTTTTGGATCTGCCATAACTGAATAGTTCCAAGTAAATGTATTTGGTCTATCATAAAAACTTATATCAGTATAATCTGGATCACCTGCTACTGCTAACCATTCAACAAAGTCTGAAATAATTACTTCGTTTATATCTTCTCTTGTAAATCCTGTATCTCTTGAATTGTGTCCAACAAAACTATCAACATCAAAGATATCTTTATCATATTTTACTTTTATATTATTGTAGATACGTCTTTCAATTTCAAGAATTAAATCATCTCTGTAATCACCGTATGCTTTTACAATACTACCGTCATGTCCTTTTATTACTGTTTGATTATTAACAAAAGAATTGTCAACATATTTTGCAGGTTTATGTAAAGGCCACAAACCTAATTTAGTAGGTGTAGGCGGAATATACGAAGCATCTGTTGATTCATATTCATAAATGTCAATAGTATCATTTACTGCTAATGTAACTGATGCTGAAATTGAAATAAATCCTTCTGCTGTAAATGTATAATCTTGTCCGTGTAATAATTGTGTATTGTTTAGATACACGTACACTGCCTTAGCAGTAATTGTATCTAAGTTAAAAGGTTCTGTTAAACTGTAAAACTTATTCCCTGTATCAACAACTGTAAACGATCTTTTCTTATTGGCTCCAGAACCAATCATGTCTGTCCAATAAAATGCAGTTTGTTTTGATTTATCTGCCTGCCATTTTTCAATAATTTTATCTACGAGTGTTTTAGGATCTCCATCAATACCTAAGTCTGTTGCTAATTGTATAAAGTTTCTTTTCCATTTAGCATATTCTTTTTTAGCGTATCTAATAGATTTAACAGCATTGAATTCTTTATTTGTAATATGATACATTGCAAGTGGCAACGGACCTGTATGCTGTACAAATTTTGTTCCATATTCTGCCAGTTGGCCTAAGTTTCTTAAATTACTTGAACCAGGAAATACACCTGTAAAGTTTTCTACATTAGATATAATTGTGTTTACGTGATCGCTAACCTCACCATATGTAAAATCTACAATATTTTCATTTAATGGATTGTTTTGTAAGTTAATTGGAAATTCATAATGACCATTTGCATTTTTATCTACTTCACTTGTACAATGTAAAATTAAGTTGTCATTGTTTTTTAAGTCTGTAGTAAACACAACATAAGCAACTCCATTTTGTCTTGAAATAGACCAGTCACTTCTTCTTTCATTGTTTACAAAAACTTTAACTTCTAATTTGTTTAAGTCTCCACTTCTATCAAACACGTCGACAGCAAACTGATTTTTTTGACCAGATACTACATACTGTCTAATAACTTTTTGTTTACTATCTGCTAATGCTTTTTTCCAACCACTTACATTTGTGTATGTGTTTAGATCTGTATATTTTCTCAGAGTAGCAGTATCAGTTTTTCCTGTTTTTGTTTGGTTGTTTTCTTGATAGATGAACGAATCATTTAAAAGATTAAAATCAAATACAATGTCACCACTGTTGTTGATATTTCTATAAGTTAAAGGAAAACCTAATACAGTATCATTTACACCACTACCTTGCTTGTAAGAGAATAGTTTAGTTCCTAACCAATTGTTAGAAGTGTATGTGTCAAATCCTGTATCATTTTCATCATACAAATTAAATGTAGGTGCTTGATTAGATTTTAATTTATCTTGTGCTTTGTTCCATTTAGTACCATTGTACCAATAAATTTTACCTGCATTTTCTGTTCCGCTTGTAACTAAAACAGTTTCGTTAGTCTTAGGTTCTGTATCTGCTTCGTCAGTTAATGCAATCTGTCTTGTGCCATTTTGTGTAATAAATTTAACTTTGTAAATTCTACCATTGACACGTAAATCAGGATCTGCTGTAAATAAAATTCTTTGACCTTCAATAAGATCAACTCCGTCTACATTATATCCTGGACTTCCTTCAATAAGAGAAAATACATCTACAGTTTTATCATCAATAAGATCAACATTGCCTTTTGATTTAGTACCAAAATTATACAGTCTTAATCCTGCATCAAATTCAATAATAGGTCTTGATGCTCTTGCAGTTTGATCTATATCCGCTGGCGTACCGTTTGCTTTAGCAACTGCTTCAATAGTGTCTTTATGGAACCAACGATTGTGTCTTGACCACTGGTTACCATCAATAGAAGATCTGTTTACTGTAATGTAGTCTTTGTCCTTAGGATAATTTAGTGCTTGTCCAAAAGGTAGTTTATCAAAGTTTACACTATCAAATGGCACAAATACATTGTCACTGTATGCACCTGTAATTTCAAGATCTCTTTTATTAATAAGTTTTATAGATTCTCCTACACCTTCAACATACCACAAACCATCTCCGTATTTTGCAGGTGTAACATCTCCTAAAAATTCTACAACCATTCCGTTTGATAAATCTGCATCAGTACGTGTTGTATAATTTACTTTTTGTAAAATTTCTTCTTCTACATTAATTTCTGTATTTTCTGTGATGTTAAAAATTGTTATTAGTCCGCTTGTATTAACATCATTTTTACTAACATAAAAAAGTTTGTCAGGTGCGTCTAAAGGCACAGTAAATTTAAGTGTACCTTTCTCAACCCATACAACTGAGCCTTCAGAAGATTCAACACCGTCAGTCCAAAGTGTTGAAACATTGTCACCTTCAGTCCATCCTTCAATACCACCTTCTACTGGTTGCACTATGTATTCACCAGTATCATAGCCGTCTGCATCGTAAAGTTCTGCTTCAAACTTACCTGATGCTAATACACCTTCTACTGTTTCAGTAATAATTGCTTGACCTGGGGTAAAGACTCTGTTTGTTGCAAACGCAATAGGATGTCCTGGTGTATCAATTTCGAATATGTAAGTTTGACCCTTGTAAAGTTTTAAAGTAGGGTTTTGTGTTAAGCCGTTAGGCGTAAATTTATAAACTACGTTATCATCATTCTCCTCTAAAGAAACTTTGTAAGTTGAAACAACCTCTTTACTTTGTCCATATACAGGAAGTACTTGAGGTCCTTCTGGTAACCAATAATACTCACGGAAGTTTACAAACTTATCCCAATCAATATGCGGATTCCATGCATAATATTCTTGTGCATTAATTTTACTATGATCAAGTTGTTTGTTACCGAAAGATCTTAATTGGTTTATAAAGTCATTATAATCTTTATAGAAATTTACATTGTCTAAATCGTCCTTTATAACTACACTTGGTTCTAATTGATAGTTTTGTCTATCTGCACTTACGTCTTTAATATAGTTGTCGTCAGCCGCAAATGCTTTTGCATTTCTACGTCCGTAGTATGCATTAATTTTATCAACTACACCTGGATTAATTAATTGATCAAGTGTACTTGTTAAAAACTTTTTGTTAGCAGGGGTTCTAAAATATTTAGGTAGATGCGAAAGGCTTGATCTGCTTTCTTCAGAACCTGGACCTATTGGAAAATCATTCTGATCATTATCATATGCCATTAGTAACTACTTCCCCCAGTGGAACCTGAACTTGAAGAACTTGAACTTGAAGAACTTGAACTACTTGATGTAGATGTAGTCGAAGTTGAAGTGCTTGAAGTTGTTGAACTTGTGATTGTTGTACCTGCACTTGATTGTATGCCTGAGTTAACTGAAGTCGCTGTTGTTGTTACTGCGCCATCGGCTTTCAATCTTGATGCTGTTACACTATCTATAATTTCTACATCGTCAACAGTAGCACCTGAAATGAATATTTCATCACTTTCAGTTGTTACTTCATATAAACTACCAAATGATTTACCTGTTTGCTTAGGTACTAATACCACTGTGCTTATATCTGGTGCTAACGATGACATAATAAATGTAGCAAGTTCAGTAAAACTAAACTTATCACCAAAGTCCCAATATTCCAAACTGAAGAAGTTGTTAATAGCATTAATAATTCTTAATTTAACGTCATTGTCATTAGTAACTACTTCTGGATTCTTGACAACTTTGAATGTCGCTTGTAAATCCGTATCTGCTTTTTCACCAAATAATACTTTATATTTTACTGGATGATATATTACCTCGTCACTAATACTTTTTATTTTGTTAATTGCAGATCCAAAGTTTTGGAATAATGCATCAGTGCTTGGAGGTAAAGGCCTATTGTTTACTGCACCTGCAAGATATTCTCTAAATTCTCTATCATAGGTTTTAGTCAACAAGTAAGTGTCAATAATATTTGTACTACTTGGATCTAATCTGTTATTTTCGTCAGCACTATGTACATATTGGAATTTTAGTTTGTCTCTTCCTTTGTATGCACGATAGTTTGTAATTAAAGTTAAATTACCTGTTGTTGAACTGTACTGTTTGAATACATCATCGTCACTAAAGTAAAAACGTGTACCGTCTGTATATGTTGACAGTGCACCTACTGACGCTTCATTACTTCTAACAACAATGTTTTCTGTTGTAGCATCTACATAATTGTAATTTGTAGATTGATTATTTGTAATAGTTTCTTTTAAGAAAACAAATTTTGTGTTTACATCAACATCGGGTGCAACAAAGTCTGAAAATAAATCTGGATTATCAACTACACCGTCACTATCGCTATCAAAAAATCCTACTTCAACTTTTTTACTGTTTACGTAACCTTCAGCATCTCTATATTCTTTTGTAATCTGCCAAGGATAATCAACAGTAAGTGCTTCAGATACACCTGGCTTTTTGTTAATTGACAACAAATTAACTTTGTCATTAATTAACTGTCCTGTTCTACTATCATAAATGCTGTCTGTTTCATCGTAATAAAATCTTACTTCTTTGTCACTTTCAAAAATATATCTTACACCTCTATAAGTCACAGTATATTTTTCTCCGTCAGTTTCAAATAACAGTAACCAACTTGAATCTAAATTCTGCTGTGAGTTGTCTCCTGACTTGCCCATGTTAAATGCATTTGTTACACTTAAATTATTGTTTAAAATAATACGCCATTCTCTATCTGCCAAACTGTAACGTACACCAAATGTTCTATAAGCAAAAATTTGATCAATCATTTGTGTAATAACATCTGTTGTTAAGTTTGTTGCAAACTTAGGTTTGATTTCATTTAGTATTGCACCTGTTGGTACAATGTCATTAAAAATAATAGGTCCTTGGCCGTCTGTATAATTTTCTGTGCCGTTACCATTTACACTAATAACTTTTGTCCAAATGTAAGTTGCTGATCCTGGATGGTCTGCATTACCAGTCATTATCTTGTTTCTGTCATTAGTCATAAAGTGTTTGCCTGTAGGTGCTACAAATTTTACTATTGCACCTGGCTCTAAATATCTTAAAGTACTACCTGTAAAAGATCCTACTGTAAATTTAGTACCTAATGTATCTGAAAGATATCCACTTGCATTATTTGTTTGACTTGCTATCTGTGTCCAACTTGCTTGTAAGTCTGCACCAGATGTTTTTGGAAACTGACTTAGATAAAAGTTTCTAATTAAAACATTTTTAAGTAATGGTTGTATTACATTTGTAATACGTCCTTCAACATCATTTCTTGTTGAAAAACTAAAACTAATTTTCTTATCTAAAACTTCTTTATATAAAGCACCATCATCACCGTAAATATTTGTGCTTGAATATTTTCCTGTTGAATCTATTAAGTCAAAGTATCTTGAAATACCACTTGCTGTTCTGTTTACACTTTTTACTTTTACAACTTCTTGTGAAATACCTAATGGTCCAACATTATAATCTTCACCAGTAATCATTCTATTCTGAGTATAGTATGTACTTGGTGCATTATTTTTAATACTTGAATTAGTTTCTGTTGCACTTGCATTGTCTACTGTGTATTTCAACGATGCAGTTACAGTTATTGTTTCTGATGTTCCTGTTCTACTTGTATATGGAACAGTGAAACTAATGTTTTGCATTGAATCAGGAGTAATAACAAATTTACTTCCTAATCCTTTTCTATAATAAATTCTAAATGCGCCTTTTGGCAAATTTCCAAATGTTCCGTCAGCAAATAATAAACTTATTCTATCTTCAATACGTGATAAAACTGTGTAAACATCTTTTTGAGATTTTGCAATGCTGTTGTAAATTACATTGTTACCTTCTACAGCATCTACTTTACTCCAAAGGTTAGTTTCATTGCCGTTGCTATCCAATTGATATAACCAAACGTCTGTGTTATTAATATTTGTTGCATCAATGGCAACTGTTTGATTTGTACTTGGATTATCAATAGTAAAGTTACCGCTATCTAAAACACCTTGTCTAAAATGTACAAAGTATCCTGAGTTAGAACTACCTGCTCCTTTACCATCTTCTCTGTATAAAAATGCTAAACTGTTTCCTGGTAGAGGATCTTCTTCATAAATTTTGTTTGGACCAATACTTGCACTTGTTACTTCAAATACAATATTCTTTTGTCCAATGTTTTTGTTAAAACTATACACAGGTAAGTTTGTGTTATTTGCATTAAATCTGTACTGCTCGGTTGTAATACCGTCAACTGTTTCTTTTTTCACAGGTTTACCAACTACTGCATTTTCAGGCAGTGCGGCATTTAAGATTTTTCTAAACTGTTCTGACCAATCAGGGTTACTTGGATCGTTCCAAATAATAGTTTGTCCAGCAAGGTTAACACCGTTGCTATCTGATACATCTTCTGAAGTTTGTACACTTTCAAACTTAATTAAACCATTTGCTGATTGATTACGTTTTGGATTATATGAAAGCAGTCTTGCTAAACGCAATACACTTTCTCTACGTTCTGCTAATTCTAAATAATTTTCTCTTGCATTTAAGTCAACACGGAAAGCAAGGTTTTGACCTAAGTAAGCAATTAAATCAATTAGTGCAAGATATTCTGAGGACTCAATATAGTCGTTAAAATCTTCAGGATAGTTTTCACGCAGATAGTTAATCATCGTACGTCTTAATGTGTCAAAATCGTACGATTTAAAGTCTGCGTTTCTAAATGTTTGATATACTCGCTTCCAGTCTTCAGCAAGTAATAATCTATTCTGTCTATCCGTTGTGGCCATTCGCTTTCCTCGTTACAACTATTTATTTGTTTGAGTAATCTGAGTACTTAATTATGTGAGAAGTCCAGCGGATTGATCGAACTGGAAACGTAACTGTTCTGAAATATTATAGGGTAGATATTGTAATTCGCATTCTATTTGAATTCCGCTTTCATACTGATCTACTACAATCCTTGTTGCATTAACTCTTGGATCGTTATTAATGATTTCTGTTACGTTGTTGGTTATTGCTTCTTTAAGTGACTCAGTCATTGGCTCAAACAGAACGTCCCAAATTATTGTACCAAATTCAGGATTTTCTAATTTTTCCCCTTGTCTAATATGGAAATGGTTTAGAAGGTCTTGTTTAATAAGTCCTATGTCATACAACGTGTATTGAGAATTATCAGGATTAACTGTGCTTAATCCTCTGTATGCTTGTTGTGTAACAATAGGTTTAGATGTTTTATTGTCTTTAACCCTAACACTGCTTACTGTATTTTTTTCTAAACTGCTCATATCAATATTTATTCTTATTTTTTACCCTGTTTTTTAAATGTATCTACTACGCCATCTACATCAGGATTTGCAATAAATTCTTCATCATTTTCTCTATCTGTTTTTTCAGCAGTGTAGTCTGCCGGAGCCACGTTTTCGTGGTGGCCCCACGGCTCATGCTGTGGTAAGCGTTTGTGTAGCGAAGAAACCGCGGTAGCGGTTGCGCCGGGCAATACGTGTGTGCTTAACGGAGTTACAGCGACAGCGGTAGCGGCCTGCGGCCCATTCATGTGGATCTGTGAAGCAGTTTCCGTATGGTTGCCTCCGCTTAATATGTCTGTAGTGGTACCTGCTGTAAATTTATTTGCTTGGCCTGTGTTTACATCATAGTTTAGTTTGGTAGTAACACTGTTGTTCATAGTAACCAATGTAGTCATTGAACCTCCTGTTTCTACCTGTATATCGCTTTTACTCATGATGTTAGTTTTGCGTCCTGCCTGTAGATTAATATCTCTATCAGCAGTAATGTTTAAATCGTTTTCAGTATGCATACTGATACTGTCTTTTGAGTACACATCAATTTTACCATTAGCACTCATTTCAATCCATGAGTTACCACTACCATGATCTATACGTATTAGATCTTCTGTGTTATGGAAAAGTATTTGATGTCCTGTACGTGTTCTGATACGCATCAATTCGTTGTGTGGCAGGCTTACATCACCTTTTTCTCCCATTTCAACATTAACATATTCTTTTGCTGTTGTACTGGCCGGACCTTTACGTAAAATTTTGTCATCACCATCGTCCATTACAAAGTGCGTACCGCCTAAGCGGCTGGCAGGAACATCTGCGTAGGCACCTTTGGTGCCGTACTTGGTAGTAACTGCGCCTGGTCCTTTGTCTAACGGTCCTGGTGTGCTTACTCCAAACACTGTGCTTGGTACTTCACGTCTTGCACTTGCTGTACTCAATCCTCTTGTGCCATCACTTTCTATACCCTGTTGTAACAGTATATCATTGAACTTGTTGTTAATAGGCTTTTTAAACTTTGTAGGATCGTTGCCTTTGTTATCTTCAAGATTCTTTTTGTTAATTTCTCCAACTACTGCTTTACCTGTTTTGCTAATACTTTCTGTTGCTCCAAGACCTTTGGTACCATCATTGAAAAATGTAGTAGCAACCATGTCAGGCATACTAAAGTTTGTGTAGTTGTCTGGCACACAACCAAACCAATAACCTTGGTTAGGCTGACCTTCAACAAAAGTTACTAATACTCTGGTTCCAACATCAGGTGGAACAAACCACATACCATAACTCTGTTGTGAAAATTTAAAATCTTTGTTTTTGCTAATAGCGTCTACAGGTGTTTGTCCATAAAAAGGAAATGCACAGCCTACTTTAAAAGTCTGTCCATCAAACTGTTTGTCATTGTTTGTTACATTGGATTTAAGCAGTTCAACTTCTAATGCACCCATATAGTTAGGATCAAGATGTCCTATGATACGAGCAATATACGGGCCACTATCAAGTTTGGGTTCATTACCTGCGGTACGTTTTTCTTGAGCCATTATGTACTTCCGTTTTCATCAGTAGGCACAATTTCAGTTGCCTTCTTATCACTTTGATCACTTGCTTTGTTAACGTACTGATTACCACGTCTTACAAGATCAAGTGTCTGTGTAAACTGTCCATCTCTAAACACGTTGTCTACTTTAATTACCTGGTACAATCCACTGAATGTGTTAACACTGATTTGTTCATCTGGAAACTTCATTAGTCCTGTTGAGTTTCTAATATCTACAGGAGTTCTAAAATTAACTTCAACATCTATTTCACCACTTTGATAATCAATAGCACCATTGCTATCTACGTTTATAAATGAAGTGTTTTCTGAATTGTAATTTCCTACACCACTATCTGCAATATAATATGGATCTCCCCATATCTGCATATCAAGAGTAATCATGTCAACATTACTGTTTACAATGGCTTCGTTAAATCTACGTGCTATATCAATCTTAGGATCGCCACTTGGATATGCACCTGCCGCCTTGGCATCTGTATTTTCTGTATTTCTTATCTGTCCTTCTGGAATAGATTCTTTATCACCGTCTTTGGTTTTTGTAGTACCTGTTTGTACTTCACCTGACTTGGCTCCGTCTGCAAGATCTGTTTTAGGAAAGTTACCTGGTGAAATACTTTTAAAGAATGTATTATCAAGATTGATTTGTACATCAATTATATCTTCGTTTTGTCCACTGTAAATGTAATTGTAACTTTTACATACCTGTTTCTTAAGTGCAGAAATACCCGCTATACTCTGCGTAGGTGCAATAAATCTTGATTCATGCACTTTGAAAGGTAAAACTCTGTACACATAGATTCTTGGCTTACGACCAATCTGCTGTTCTGTTTCTTTATCTGACACTTGGAATACCTGTGTGTCTATTCTAAACCAATCCTTAAATCCATGTTTGTCAACTGTGGCTTCTGGTAATGCTCTGCCATATTCACTGATAGTAATCATTTCTTCAATTACATCTTGAATACGTGTTCCTTTTAGAAATTTAATTGTACCAAGTCCTGGATCAATCTGTAATCCGCCGTTATCTCTTTTGAAAACTTTCTTTTCTTTGTCCCAAGTCAATCCTGCTAATCCAAATGGCTGTTGTGTAGCACCTAAGGCTTCAAGATTAAACACCTGGGCCTGTCCTATTTTATTTGCCTTGCTGGCTCCTGTTTGTTTGTCAAGTATGTCTTGACCAAGTGCAGAACGCTGTACAATAAATCCTAATTTTTTACTAAGATATTCATCAAAGCCTTCAGGTAATTCACCGTTGTTAAGTGCCGCAATTTTTTGATAAATTTCTTCTGGTGTTTTTGCATCTTCAATAATTGCTTGTTTACTTGCCGCACTTACTGTAATTTTTCCTGTTTCTTCTACTTTTCCGTCTGTTGCTCTATCACCACTGTCTGTGTTTGCACTGTTGCTGTTTTTTGCAGTAGCACGATTTTTAGGAAATACAATAATGTATTGATCAGCAGTTTTTACTTTATCGTCATTTGATGCTTTAAGTAGATGATCATTAATTTCAGTTGTTAAACTTCTTAGTCCACTCTGCAACATACTTTCAAGTGTTCTACCTGCAATAGTAACATCAACAGGCAGTCTTTGTACTTGGTCTGACAGTGCCGCTTCATTGTATGCAACACCTTCCATAGTGTATGCACTACCTCCTTGTGTAACTTGCAGTCCGCTACCAACTAATTTAAATGGAATACGTTTTGTTGCTGACGGAACTGTATGTGGATTTCCATCTTGGTCCCAACCTATAAATTCTATTACTAACAAGAATGGCGACTGTGTATAATTTGTATGTCCTGCATCAAAGGCCGCAACCTGCATAGCCTGTAAAAACAATCCCATGC
>MDTC01023446.1_pt1 | contig 33172 bp, 27 predicted proteins | sample 811181 | NCBI WGS metagenome assembly MDTC01 (sample SAMN05326644, study PRJNA326480) | marine metagenome | isolation source: seawater | place: Pacific Ocean: North | collected 2011
GCCTTGGATACGGGCAAGGCTTCGCCCCGCTTGCACTGGGACAACCTGCCCATCATTCGCAGCCTGATTTTATTTCTCGGACGCCGCTCTATTCTCAAAATGACCAAGGGGAAATACCCAGCCCCTATTGCCGCCCTTAAGGTAATTGGCGATGGAATCGGTGCAGGTTTGAGAAAAACGATGGAAAAAGAACGGGATGGCTTTCTCCAACTTTCCAAGTCTGAGACCACTACCAACCTCTTGCATTTCTTTTTCCTTCGGGAACGGGCCAAAAAAGTACCTACTCCCCAAGGTGGAACCGATCTCCCCACCATCTCGCGGGTTCATGTGATCGGAGCCGGCAAAATGGGAGGCGGTATTGCCCAGTGGGTGGCTGCACGGGGAGTCCCCGTGATTATGTCCGATCTTTCCCCCGATGCCTTGTCTCTTGGACTGTCCACGGTTGGTTCCCTGCTCACTCAGGCGAGCAAGCGTGGTATTCTTTCCTCTCTTTCCGCAAGACAGGCAATGGACAGGATCACCCCGGTCTGCGAACCCGTTCCCATCCGAGAGGGAGATTTGGTCATCGAGGCCATTGTCGAACGGATCGGGGCAAAGCGCACTTTACTGGCGGATCTCGACTCGCGTGCCCCTGTAAATGTTCCGATCGCCACAAATACATCCGCCCTTTCCATTGATTGTATGGGGGTGGCGATGGACAACCCATCCCGCCTGGGTGGTCTCCACTTTTTCAACCCGGTACACCGGATGGAATTGGTCGAGGTCATTCATGGGGAAAAAACCGATCCGGCCACCATCCGCTCCCTGCTCAGTTTTGTAAACCGGATTGGGAAACGGGCGGTTCTATGCAAGGACTCACCTGGATTTCTGGTCAACCGCATCCTGGTTCCCTACCTCGTGGAAGCCGCCATCCTTTGGGAGGAGGGAAATAACCCGTATTCTATTGACCGGGCAATGACTGAATTTGGTATGCCTATGGGCCCTCTGCGTTTACTTGACGAAATCGGGCTGGATGTGGCTGGTCATGTGGCCAAGGAACTGAATTTCCGTCTCCCCCGGCTCGCTGCACCACCTCCCTTGCTCAAGGAAATGAATGAACAGGGAATACTCGGCCGAAAATCAGGCAGTGGGTTTTATCTCTATTCCCAAAACAAGCGGGGAAAACTCCACCCCAATCCTGAACTTTCCAGACTCTACCGGCGTGCCAGTCATAAATCATCCATCTCCGAAATGTCCGACCGCATGAACCTGGTCATGCTCAATGAAGCAGCCCGTTGCCTCGAGGAGGGAGTAATCGGATCCCCCATGGATGTTGATTTCGGGATGATTGCCGGCACCGGATGGGCACCCTTCCGTGGAGGCCCCCTCCGCTATGCCGATTCTGTCGGTGCCCGGTCCATCGTGGACAGCCTCGAACGCCTTTCCAGTGGTCTGGACGAACGGTTCGAGCCCTGTGAATACCTGCTCGATTTAGCCCGGAAAAATAAAACCTTTTACACGGAACCACTTCGCTCGGTTTCCCCAATCTCATCCAACATCAAGGAAAGGATCACCCAATGAAAACTATGGAACCAGAAACCAAACCAGAAGGAGCCATCGATCTCACCAGGTATTCGAAGGAAAAAAGACAAGCCCTCGAAGTTACGGAGGATGCACGCGGGCCGCGCTTGATGGACGGGTTTGCGTCCGGTCTCTTCCTCGGTTCGCCCAAATTTTCACCCCTCTATCAAGTGATCCAAAAACCATCCCCCGATGGAGATGAGGGAGAAAAATTCCTCAAAACATTGGAACGCACCCTCGATCTCCATGCCAATCCGGACGAGATTGATGAGACCGGAGAAATCCCGAATTCACTACTCGAAAAACTCGCAGAAATTGGTGCCTTTGGCATCAAAATACCCAAGGAGTATGGAGGACTCGGTCTCAGTCAGGCAACTTATTCGAGAGCGGCCAAACTGCTCGGTTCCCGATGCGGTAACCTTACTGCCCTGCTCTCCGCCCATCAATCCATCGGCCTACCCCAACCCCTGCTCCGGTACGGTACCGAGGAACAAAAGAAAAAGTTTCTGCCCGATGTGGCCAAGGGTGCGATTACTGCCTTCGCCCTGACTGAGGATGAGGTCGGTTCCGATCCTTCCCGTCTCAACACCCGGGCAAAACCGATCAAAGGGGGAAAGAGTTATTTGATCAACGGACAAAAGCTCTGGTGTACCAATGGCACCAAGGCAAAATACCTGGTGGTGATGGCCCGTACTCCTTCCACCGCAGGTGCCGGGGGCAAGCGCAAACGATCCATCACTGCCTTTGTGGTCGATGCCCGCACTCCTGGTATTGAGATTGCCCACCGTTGCCGCTTCATGGGACTGCGAGCTCTCTACAACGGAGTGATTCGTTTCCACAATGTGGAAGTACCCGCCGAGAATATTATTTTGGCACCAGGCAAAGGCATGCGGGTGGCCCTTAACGCTCTCGGTGTGGGCCGACTCACTCTGCCTGCCGCCTGTTCCGGACTTGCTTATGAGAGCCTAAAAATTGCCCGGCGTTGGTGCGTGGAAAGAAGGCAATGGGGATCGGAAATCGGTAAGCACGAAGCGATTGCATCCAAACTTGCAGATATGACCGCGGATGCCTATGCCACGGACTCGATGGTACGGATGACTTCCGCCTTGGTCGATGCCAAGGTGGACTTCCGGATGGAATCCGCCCTCTGCAAGCTCTGGGGCACAGAGACTGCCTGGCGGGTGGTCGATGATCTCATGCAAATCCGTGGCGGGCGTGGCTACGAAACCGCCCGTTCCCTCGCCAACCGTGGGGACAACCCCGAACCGGTCGAGCGGATGATGCGGGACTCCAGGATCAACCGTATCTTTGAGGGATCCACCGAGATCATGCGTCTCTACCTCGCCCGCGAAGCCCTCGACCCTCACCTGCGGCTTGCCGGAGGTGCGATGGATTCCCGGCTGTCCATCAGCACCCGCCTGCTCACAGCGATCAAGGCGGGCATTCATTATTCCATCTGGTATCCAGGTCAGTACCTGCCCAGCCTGGACACTTCCCCTAATGGCACCAGCCGGAGAACCCGAAAAGCCCTGCGCTATGTGGAACGGACATCCCGCCGGCTTTCCCGTTCCCTCTTCCATGCCATGGCCCTACACGGTCCCGCCCTTGAAAAGAGACAATTATTGCTTGGCCGGTTGGTCGATGTGGCTGGGGAACTCTTCGCCCTGACCACTTCCCACCTCCGGGCTGATGCGATTCTTGCGGGCAAGGAAACCTGCGAGGAAATCAAGAATGAAGATTTGCCCACCATTCTCGCCTACCTCGATGCCCGCACCCACAACCGTGTCCGGAGCCTATTTGAGGAATTGAGCAATCCAGCGGATGGCAAAGGCAGAAGGCTCGCCCGGAAAATTCTGGCAGACTAAATAATCAGATTTGAATGGGACCGGGATGGTTTATCCCGGAAGCATTACGGGATGCACCCGGCATTTCCGCATGTGGGTTTTTACCTTTGGTTTTACCTGCTTGGATAATCTCGCCGTCAACGATACGTGGTGGATCATGACGGTTGGGGGTTGGGTTATCCGGTATGGAATCCCCCGTTTGCTCCGTCCACTCGGACAGAAGGGAGCGGGCGTGCTTAAGAGCTTGCTGATGTTTCGCATCATTGACTAGGTTCAAGAGTTGGTGAGGATCCTTGCTTACCATAAACAATTCCTCCGGCGGACATGGATTGGCAAAAATCTGCAACTGCTGAGGGGTGGTCTTGCCAGCGGCATGAGCTTTCCAAAGCTCATCTCCTGCTGGATACTTAGTATCAGACTCGTAGCAAAGGTTCGGCTGGTCCGGAAAATTGTTTCGAATATAGAGATAATCCCCAAACCTCACCATTCGTTCATGATTTCGGTACACATGCCAGTTATGCTCCGCAAACAGAACATCCCTGACCGTTGCCTTCGGATCTTTCAGTGTTGAAAGAAAGCTCCGTCCCTGCACACATTCAGGCTGCTTGACACCCGCTAATTCCAGGCAGGTGGCACTCAAATCAATTGCACTGATCAAACTTGAAGAAACCGCCGGGCGATCGATCAACTCAGGAAAATGAACCACCCAGGGTGTCTTGATCCCGCTATCATACATCCGTGATTTGCAACGGGGAAAGGGCCTGCCGTTGTCCGCGGCCACCACAATCATGGTATTTTCAAGCACTCCCTGTTTTCGCAATTCCTCTGTCACTAATCCCACATAGTGATCAAACCGGCTGACCTCATGATAATATCCGATAAGATCTTCCCGGGTAATCGGAGTATCAACCATATAGGGAGTAATCACCACATCCTTTGGTGAGTATTGGATTACTTCCTCGGTTATATTCCATGGCCGATGAGCATCGGTGGAGGCAAACCAGAAAAAAAAAGGCTTATTCTTTGGACGCTTCCTGAGATGGCTTACCCAGTCTTCCGACCTTCCCGGTCCACCGCCTCCGGTAATTTGATCAAACGCACGGTCCTTGTTCTCAAACATATGATTCTTCCCCGAGAGCACGGTGTAGTATCCAGCTTCGCGTAAAAGTTCAGGAAAGCGGACCTGCTCATCCGGCAATCGAACATGCAATTCTGGGGCACCGGTGTTGTGGGGATAGCGCCCGGTAATAATACTGCACCGGGAGGGACTGCAGCTACTGGTGGTCAGGTATGCATTATCAAAACGCATGCCATTCTCCGCTAGAAAATCGATGTTGGGAGTCTCGATGACCGGATGGCCGTAACACCCAAAATCATCCTGTGAAATATCATCGGCGATAAAGAAGACAATGTTTGGCTGTTTGCTAAATGCACTGCCTGCGCAAATCAGACAGATGCCAAGAAACCCCAAAAAACTTTTGATCAAAACTAAGGCTGGTAGGGTTTGCGGGAGTAATTCAGATCGTCAAGGATCGCTTCCAACTTCCGGCCATATTCGATGTAAATTTCCACCGGATCTCCCGCATCCGCATTCTGGGAATCCGCATCATGAAAAACCGCTGCCAGATGAGGCTCGATCGAGATTCCTCCATCATATCCATTCGCTTGTAAATCGGCCAAAATTTCGCGCACCTTCCCCTGCCCCTCACCGGGATATAGATACACTTCCTTGCCACCATTCTCCGCACTGGGCTCGAGGCAGTCCTTGATGTGAATATAGGCAATATATTCACGTACCTTTTGGTAAAATTCCCATGGGTCCTGCCAGGGTTGCCCATCCTTCGATCGATCCAGGTTAAACACGGGATTAGCAGTATCGAAGACTAGTTTCATTCCCGGAATTGCATCGATTAGTTCCAGAGTATGCTGCCAGCTTAATCCACCGTAATTCATACAATTTTCATGAATCGCAGAGATTCCCTCTGCCGCAAACGAGTCCACAATGATTTGTAACCTGCGGATACGCTCCTCCACCATCAGGTCCTCTCCTTCCACCACCTTGTAGCTCATAATGCGCACCATTTTAGATCCAAGTGTTTTCATTCGGGGAATCGCCCGATTCACTTCCTCCAAAGTGATGGAAAAATCATCCCGCACATCTTTCCCCCAGTTGGCAATGGCAGATCCGAAGGCGTTTACATACACCTCTGCCTCATCCAGGGCCCGGCGGAACTCATCAAATTCCGTATCGGAAACATCATGCAAATTTTTCCCGTTTAAACAGCGTGCTTCGATCGCATTCCATTCCAGCATCTTGGTTGTTGATATCTGAATGTTGCCATCCTGTGATGCTTCGTCGGCTATTCCGGTCAGGTACATAAATAAAATTGGTAAGAGTTAAGAGAGGGTAATCAATTCACCACCTGCTTTGGCGGATGCATAAACTGCTTCAATCAATTCGACTGCCCGGCGGGCTTCCCGGCCATCGACCTGAGGGGTTTCACCCAGTCTGAGGGCTTCGAGTGCATCCTCAAAATTGCGTTGGTGCCATTGGAAATCAATCGCTTTGGGATCCGCCGCACCGGCTCCTGCCTGTACCGCACCCACTCCAAATCTCTCCAGAATTTCCTTATCCCTGGGCAATGGATTCCTCAGATCCCAAAGATCAAACTTATCATCGCACATCCGGATCGATCCCTTGTCCCCACACACATGAATAGATGCAGGTAGACCCGTATTGGAATAGCATGCGGTACTTGCCTGGATTACTCCCCTCGCCCCATTGGCAAACTCAACCATCGCCACCGCCACATCCTCCACCTCTATTCCCTGATGGGCTTCCAAGCCACAGGATGCCCGTACACTTTTTACCGGACCCACCAGATGAAGCATCAAATCAATTGTATGAATGGACTGGTTCATCAGTGCACCCCCGCCATCCAGTTCCCAAGTTCCACGCCAGGCACCACTGTCGTAATATTCCTGTGAGCGCCACCATTTGATTGCCACATCCACCAGTACCACTTTTCCCAGCCTGCCATTTTCAATCGCCCGCTGAAAAATTTCCGTGGATGGATTGAAGCGGCGGGGAAAGATCCCGGCAAGCATCCCCCCCGCCTCATCACAGGTTTTGATCATTTGATCAATCCGGGCGGTGGTCACTTCCAGGGGCTTTTCACAGATAATATGTTTTCCTGCTTTCGCAGCTGCTTCCACATGTTCGAGATGCACCCCGCTGACCGATGCCACCGTTACCACACTCATATCCTCATGGGCGAGAAACTGATCCAAATCGGAAAACCCCGTACATCCATGGTGCTGGGCAAACGCATTGGCCTTGTCATCCTTGCGTGCATAGGCAGCAACCAGTTCCGCACCGGGCATTGCCTTGAGTGCCTCGGCATGAAAATCACCTATTACCCCGGCTCCAATAATTCCTACTTTTTGTGGTGCTGGTGCGATCATTTCGAAAAAGTTTTCAGGTTCAAAAAAAGATTCATCAAACAGTCTTGTTTTTCATCCGCAAATGAGCCCATGCCACCAGGGCAAGAAATACACCTAAGCCAACCGTGCCGATGGGGAATCCATTGGGCAGAGTCTTGGTGGTGGCGGTATGTCCCGCAGCCAGTCCGGTAATTAGAAGGGAAGTCCCCAGTAAAAGATTCCACACCAATCGGCTGTTCCCCTTAGGTAAATCCTCTTTGAGTAGGCGGGAGGAATTCATCATCAGGAAAAAGGCTAGGCTCGCGATCGGGAATAACACATAACCAAAGGTGGAGGTGACCACCGCGAGGTATGCTTTGGATCCGCCGTCCCAAAAAACCGGCCAGAAAACCCCAAACAATCCTGTAAGAATGCCCGCCTTGTGGGCCGTTCCCCCATGCTCTGTCCCCAACGCTTCACAAAAAACAAAGCCGGAGATCAGGCAGAGTATGGATATGGTCGAAAGCGCCATGGCGAGTACTCCTAGTCCAAAGATCATATTGGAAAAGGAAGCATCTCCACTCAGTGCGGATAGAGACTTGGCAAAATTTGCGGTATTTCTGGGGACGAGCATCGCAGCAAGCTGAGTCTCTGCCTGCCCAACTTCTAAACTCGCCGACCCTTCGACCGCATTCTTTCTACGATCAATCAGTTTATTAAAATCATTGATCCCAGCTGAGGATTCTACCAGTACTACCTGCCCATCCTTTTCCTCCAATAATCCATCGTAGGGCTGTCCATGAAACATATAAGCGGATGCAATCACCACACAGGATACTGCCAACACATAGGGAATCACCATTCCGGTGGAGAGATCAAAGATTGCCAAACCCCGGTGTTCCTTGCCCCACTTCTTGGAAAGCATGGAGTATGGAAGCAGGAAAGTCATATTGATCCCCACCGCAGTGGCCGCAGCACCCACCATCCTCATACGCTGGGTATTGACAATCTCCTCCGTCCAGAATGCACGCAGGTCCGTCTGCTCGATCTTCTCAAGGATAGGGAGAAACACTTCTGCAGGTTGCCACAAAATACTCAGGTCGGGAATAAATCCGGACAGGGCGCCAAGCAGGTTAAAATCTTCTGCCGATGTGGAAATCTTCAGCACCACTCCCATGAAACAAAGTACGATACCCGCAACGATTCCCTTGAGTACCCACTCATAAATTTTGATCCCCACTCCCTCATTCCCGTAGCACAAAGTAATCGCAGTGACCGCAAGAAAGATGATACCCGACACCAAAAACTTGGAACCATCTCCTCCATCGGCAAATGCCTCGGGAAACAGGTTCTGGCTGATTGCCCCATAAGCGAGCGAGTACTGCGGGAGTGCCCAGACCAGGTTGGCCAGCAGCGTAGCAATCAACCAACCCCAGGCCAGCACCGGGTTAATCTCATTACGCATCGCCTCGAAAGGAGAACGACCGGTGGACAAAGTGATATAACTGATCGCACAGAGCATGATCACCCCGAGGATCATCGCCAGCAACTGCACCCAGAGAATAGAGTATCCACCAATAACCCCAAGGAAGAGTGCTCCGGCGAGGGAACCGCCACCCAGGGTTATCGCACTTTGCAACCAACCGGGGCCGGAAAGTTTGGCAAAGGTTTTATACTTTTTCCAACCACCCACTGCGGTTGCCCGGGCGAGTTCCTCGCGGTCAATCTTCATCCCTATTTTAACTCCTTAATTCTGAGATTACGGAACCGATACACCTGGCCCTTTTCCCCATGGTGTTGAATAGCAATGTAGCCCTCGGAATCGAGATCGTCCGAAATGTCGAGGGTCTGCACACCGTTCACCCACACGGAAATTTTTTCTCCCACACAACGGATGCGATACTTATTCCAGTCATTACGCTTCAATGCATTTCTTTTTTCATCCGGCCAGAGTTCTTTGTTCTTTGGACTATTCTCCGGCTTGACCGGTAATACCCAACCCCTTCTTCCTTCATCATAAAGTCCCCCTGACCATTTCCGGTCCGAACCATCCACTTCCGCCTGGTATCCAAACATGTGGCCATTTTCCCTGCGCTGGGAACGGAACAAAAATCCGGAATTCGCTTTTCCTTCGGGTAGTTTTACCTCGGCAGTGAACTCAAAATCGCTGTATTTCCTGGTGGTGGAAAGAAAGAATTTTTTGTTTCCCACCAATTCAATCACTCCATTGACCACCTTGGATTCTCCCCACTCGTAGGAGTTTTCCCAACCGTCCAAATTCTTGCCGTTAAATAAATCCACCCAGCCTTTTTCTCCGCCAAATAAACTGGAGGTAAAGAAAAGGAGCAGGAATGAAGGAATCGAATATTTAGTTTTCATAAAATCCAAAAAAGTTGCGGGCATTGTGGTAGCAGACATCACCAACGAGGCCGGATGCGAGAGAAAAATCATTGGGGATCAAACCTTTTTCCATGTCCTCCCCAATTAGATTGCACAGGATCCTCCGAAAATACTCATGCCGGGGAAAAGAGAGAAAGGAACGACTATCGGTAAGCATGCCCACAAAACGGGAAAGTAATCCGAGGCTGGACAAGGCATTGATTTGTGCTTCCATTCCCTCCTTTTGATCCAGGAACCACCAACCCGATCCGAACTGTATCTTGCCCGGGATCGATCCGTCCTGAAAATTCCCCGCCAGTGTAGCGAAGAGATAATTATCATTCGGGTTATGGTTGTAGATTACCGCCTTAGGCATCTCCCCGAGCTTTTCGAGTTGATCAAAGTAGGATCCCAGTTCACGAACCTGGGGAAAATCCCCGATCGAATCAAACCCGGTATCGGGCCCGAGTTCCTGAAATTTCTGGGAATTTACATTGCGGTACGCACCGAGGTGCATTTGCTTAGTCCATCCCTTGGCGGCATCGAGCTTGCCAAAGTGCACCATCAAAAAACTTTTAAATGCATAAGCATCTTCCGTACTTGGAGAAGTGCCAGAGAGCACAGTAGTAAACACTTGCTCCGCCCGGGCAGGATCAGGCTCCCCGCCATAGGCATGCTCCAGTCCATGGTCGGACAACCGGCAACCTGCCTGGTGGAATTCATCATGGCGCTGATCCAGCACACTTAAGAATTCTGCAAAGCTGGAAATGTTTTTGCCTGTTACCTGACCCAACTTGGTGGTCCACTCATTAAAAGCCACCGGGTTCTCCACTGCCAGGGCTTTATCCGGGCGGAAAGTGGGCAGCATTCTTATTCCGCTACCTGAGTTATTTACCTCCAGATGATGCTCCAGTGAATCCACCGGATCATCGGTGGTGCAGGCAACCTCCACCTTGAAGTGCTTCATGATTCCCCGTGCCCGGAAATCATCCCCAGCCAGTTTCTCATTGGCAACTTCCCAGATTCTGGGAGCACTTGCTTCATTGATCAGCTCTGTGATACCAAACAACCTCTGTAATTCCAGGTGAGACCAATGGTAGAGTGGGTTGCGCAAAAATTTGGGCATCGATCGGCAATAGGCCAAAAACTTGTCATACGGATCCGCATCTCCGGTGCAGAATTTCTCCCCTACTCCATTGGCACGCATCGCCCGCCACTTGTAATGATCCCCCTCCAGCCACAATTCATAAAGATTGGTAAATTTCCGGTCTTCCCTGATATCTACAGGGTGTAAATGGCTATGGTAATCAATAATGGGCAATTCATCCGCTACTTCATGAAAAAGCTTGCGGGCATGCTCCCCATCGAGCAGAAAATCAGGACCGATGTATGGCTGGGCTGTCTGTACGGTTGAATGGGCCATTTTTACGAGTTAGAACAGAAAGGTTGACTCGTGTAAAGCAAAGTTTCATGATCAGAAGGAATATGTCTACCAAGCAGTCCATTCTCCTGACAACCACCTCCTTTCAGGATGTACCCGGTATCCATCATCAATTATTGGAAGAACAGGGTTATCAATTGATCAGGGAACGCGGCCCCCTGAGTGAGGAACGCATGCTCGAATTGGTCGGCGAAATAGATGGTATGATCTGCGGGGATGATGCCATTACCCCTGCGGTTGTAGATAAAGCCCTGCCCCGCCTGCGGGTGATTTCCAAGTACGGCATCGGTTTGGATAAGATCGATGTGGATTATGTAACCGAGAAAGGCATCCCCCTAACCTTCTGCCCCGGGGTCAATCATACCACCGTGGCCGAGCATACCTTTACCCTGCTCTTATCCTTATGTAAAAATCTGGTACCCCAGGCAAATGATTGCGCTCAGGGAATGTGGAACCGTAGCACCGGGCATGAAATCTTTGGTAAGCGTATCCTTATTCTTGGCATGGGCAGAATTGGCAAAGAAGTAGCCATTCGTGCTCGTGCATTCGGAATGCAGGTATCCGGCTATAACCGCAGTTGGGACGACTCCTTCGCACAGACTCATCAAATCTCCCGGGTTACCGATATTGAATCCGCCCTTCCTCATACCGATATTGTCAGCCTGCACCTCCCCTTTACCGAGAGTACTCATAACCTGATTAATTCCGACCGCCTCGCCCTGCTCCCTCAAGGTTCCTATGTGATCAATACCGGCCGTGGGGAACTGGTAGATCCCAGTGCCGTGGTCAGTGCCCTCGAATCCGGCCATCTTGGTGGCTATGGAGCGGATGTGCTCGATCAGGAACCCCCACCTTCGAACCACCCACTGCTTGGTGCTCCCCGATGTGTGATTACTCCTCATGTTGGCTCCCGCACCTATGAATCCGTCGCCCGGCAGGCAGAGAAAGCGGCCCGCAACCTCATCCTTGCGATGAATGGCGAGCAACCCCTCGCCCAGGCAAACAATGTGCCTATCCCTCAACCCCTTTGCCACTGATGAGTGAAGATACTTTTTATATTGTCCCTGAAGATACCCATAACCAATTGGTCGAACAGGCCTATGCCGCCCGTGGATTCGATTGGGAGGAACAGAAATGTGCCTCCCGCTTTTCCGCTCATGCCACCCGCCACGGCATTCGTACCCACAATGCATTAAAAGCCCTGCACCTGGATGATCTCTTTGGCTCAAAAAAAGGTGGATGCACCCCCTCCGCTACCATCGAGCGTATACCGGGCCGTTTTTCCGCCTCCGAGGTATGGAACTGCAACAAGAAGCTCGGTCAGGCAGTTGCCTACCAGGCGATTGACCGCTGTATCGAACTGGCAGACCAGCACGGCATCGGCCAGGTGGCCGTGGATCAGGCTTTTCACTACCTCTGGGGGGGCGGGTATGTGATGGAAGCTGCCAAGCGTGGCTACCTCGCATACACCAACTGCACCGCCTCCGTTACCGAAGTGGTTCCCTTTCTTGGCTCCACTCCCACCCTGGGTACCAATCCCCACTCCTGGGGCATCCCCACCACCGAGGCACTTGGCTACCCCGTGGTGATCGACTGGGCAACCTCCGTCATCGCCATGGGTCGCGTCCAGCAGCTCAAGCGCGAGGGCAAACCATTACCCCCCGGTTCCGCGGTGGATGCCGATGGCATTGAAACCACCGATCCCCACGCCGTGCATGCCCTCAAGCCCTTCGGTGCACACAAGGGATACGGACTGGCCCTGCTCAATGAAATAATGGGCGGCTTGATTGGCGGGTCCACTCCCACCCTGCGCAGCAATCATCTGGAGGATGGGGACAAACACACCACCAATTTTTATTTTCAGGTGATTCATCCGGATGCTCTCTCCTCCGGTGCCTTTGCCTTTGGCAAGTCCCAGTCGGAAAACCTGGCCTCGGTGATGAAGGATATTTTTCAGGAGGGTAATGCTGACTGTATCATCCCCGGCCAATTCGAGGCCCAGTTTGCCAAGCGTTCGGAACAGGCGGGCGGTCTCCTCTTTTCCGAAAAAGAAATCGAAGCCTTTAATCATTTAGCGGAGGAATGCGGGGCCACTCCCTGGTCGCTCGATCAATTCTCCCCCGAATTCAAATAATTTTTTTTACCATGAGCTTATCCATACGCCCACAATCCGAATGTAAATACGACCTGATCTCCCTCGGCGAGATCATGCTCCGTCTCGATCCCGGCGAAGGGCGGATACGCACCGCCCGTGAATTCAAAGCATGGGAAGGTGGCGGGGAGTACAATGTTGCCCGTGGGCTGCGCCGCTGCTTCGGATTAACCACCGGTGTGGCCACTGCCTTTGCCGACAATGAGATCGGCCGATTAATCGAGGACTTTATTTTACAGGGTGGCGTGGATACATCCCTGATCAAATGGGTACCCTACGACGGGCTGGGCCGCGAGGTGCGCAACGGGCTCAACTTTACCGAGCGTGGGTTTGGTATCCGCGGAGCGGTGGGTGTGCCCGACCGTGGGCTCACTGCATCCAGCCAGTTAAAAAAAGGAGATTTTGATTGGGATGATATCTTTGGCAGGCAGGGAGTTCGCTGGTTTCATACCGGTGGTATCTTTGCCGCCCTTTCCGAATCCACCGCCGAAGTCACGGCTGAGGCCGTGCAAGCCGCCCAGAAATATGGCACCATTGTATCCTACGATTTAAACTACCGTCCATCCCTATGGAAATCCATCGGTGGCATCCAAAAGGCACAGGAAGTAAACCGTGAAATCGCCCGTAATGTGGATGTGATGATTGGCAACGAGGAGGACTTTACCGCCTGCCTAGGGTTTGAAGTGGAAGGCGTGGATGAAAATATCTCCACCATTGAAGTGGATAATTTCAAAAACATGATCAACCAGGTGGTTGCTGAATTTACCAATTTCAAAGCCACCGCCACCACCCTGCGTACCGTAAAGACTGCCACCGTGAATGACTGGGGAGCAATCTGCTGGGAAAATGGTAATTTTTATGAAGCCACCCACCGTTCCGAACTCGAGATCATGGACCGTGTGGGCGGGGGGGATAGTTTTGCCTCTGGCTTGATCTATGGCTTCCTCCAGGGCCACGATGGGGACAAGGCGGTAAATTATGGTGCCGCTCATGGTGCCCTTGCCATGACCACCCCGGGGGATACCTCCATGGCCACCCTCGCAGAGGTGGAAAAAATCATGGGGGGCGGAGGAGCCCGGGTCGTTCGCTAAACCAACTTTTTTATTATGAGCAATTTTCTGGAAGATTTATTTGGATTAAAGAACAAGACCGCTGTGGTCATTGGCGGGACTGGTGTACTCTGTGGCGAGATCGCCCAGGGGCTCGCCCAAGCAGGTGCCGAGATCGTGATCGTGGGCAGAAATCCCGACAAAGCGACCGAGCGCTTATCCGCCATCGAGCAAGCCGGGGGCAGCGGATATTTCCTGCCCTGCGAGGTGAGTAAAAAAGAGGACCTCCAATCCCTGCTCGGTTCCGTGGTGGAACGCTCAGGCGGTGTGGACATTGTGGTCAACGGGGCGGGTATCAATTCCCCCACCCCTGTGCTCGATGTCAGCGAGGACGAGTTCCAAAATATACTCGATGTCAATTTACGGGCGGTCTTTCAATCCTGCCAGGTATTTGGAAAATATTTTTTGGATGAGAACCGCTACGGGAGCATCATCAATGTGGGCTCCATTTCTGGGCTCATTCCCCTATCCCGGGTATTTACTTATTCGCTGACCAAAGCAGCGGTACACAACCTTACCAAAAACCTCGCCCGCGAATGGGCAAAGAGTAAGATCCGGGTAAATACCCTGATTCCGGGCTTCTTTCCTGCCGAGCAAAACCGCAAGGTCCTTACCCCCGACCGAGTGGATGCCATCCTTGGCCACACCCCCGCCGGCCGGTTTGGAGAGTCCCATGAATTAATCGGTGCCGCCCTCTTGCTTGCCTCCGAAAAAGCGGGCTCTTTTATTACCGGGCATGAAATGGTGGTTGATGGCGGGTACAGTTCCATGACCATCTAAAACAAATAGGAATGAAAGCGAGGTACTACTCCACCACCGAGCTTGCCAAACGGGCGGGCACATCCCGCCAGGTAATCTCTGCCATTTTAAATGATACCTGGCAGAGCAAGCGTATCTCCCAAAAAACCTTTGACCGTGTGCACGGCATCATGGAGGAAATCGGGTATGTTCCCGACCGTGCGGCAAAGAACCTACGTAAACAAACTGCAGACACTCTGGGCATCATCTACCACGGCCCTTTACACTCCCATGTATTGGAAGCGGTGCAACGGTTTAATCATCACTACCTTGAAAAAGATCAGGATGTGGAAATTGCCCTAAGTTCGGAGAACAAACTCCACCAGGCAGTCACCCACTTGATGGGCCACCGTGTCCAACGCGTGCTCATCCTGCTCAGCTCTTTGACCAAGACCTACGGGGAGGAACTGGGCGACCGCTCCATCCTTCGCCTGCTCCAGGCGGTGCCCACGGTGATCTATAATTATCCCTTTGGGATTTTGCCCAAGGAATTGGAAAATCAATTGATTGGCGCGGGTAATCAACTGGTCGGATTTTCCCGCTCCTCGGTGTATTTAAAATTGTTCCAGTCTATTTGCGAGGGGAAGAAAACACGGGTACTGATCGATCAAAAGATTTTGGATATGATCCGCCCGGATCCCAAGATCCGCAAACTGCTCGACCAATGCAATACGGTGGAGACTTATCCGAACCCACAGTTCGATAATTTTGACCAAAACCCATACAAGATCGGGGAACGATTGGGCAAGGAACTCGCCCAGAAATTTGGTAAAAATCAAAAATTTGATTATTTAATTACCGCATCGGATATGATTGCCCAGGGTTGCGCCCGAGTGCTTTGTGAATATGGAAAGAATGGATTAAAGAATTTACAAATCGTCGGGTTCGATAAAGTGGATGCCCTTCCCTATTTCCAGCATTCCATTTCCACGATCGAGGTACCGGTTAAACAAATGGTCAATACCGCGATTGATTTACTTGAAGACTATCCAGAAACGGGTGAAAAGCACTTGGCGAAGGCGAGATATTTGGAAGAGTGACATGTGAAGATTGAAATAGATCCAAGATAACATAACTCTTTAATTTTTAAAATCTACTATTCCTTACTTCCTTGAATGATAAAAAGTCTTCATTTAAAGAGAAGCTGGGGTCCATTCTTCTGAAGAAATATTAAACTTAAACCAATTATTAAGGTTGGAGTGGTAAAGAAAGTACCCCTTTTCATTAAAATAATAATAATACCAACTTTGGGAAGAATGATCATAGACCCACGGAAAGGCACCATTCCATGTCCATGATTGCAATATATTTGAATTAGGTGAGGACGCTGCAGTTTTATGCACAAAATTCTGTGGTAAATCGGCATAATTTCTACCCGTGTACGACCTCTGAGTGTAAATGGTTGGAAAAGATTGAGGTATTGGCACCGAATGATACTCACCTTGATATTCCATGGTAAATTGAGATGGAAGCGAAAATGTACCTCTCATATTTATGATATATTCACCTAAATTTTTGAGTAGATATGCATTCAGATAAAAATTAATATCCAATGAAAAACCATGAAACTTTACAATAGTATCTTGACCAGGTGGGAAATCTGCGTGATCGCTCATATCCACAATAAATGCTCCCATTGAAATGCTGCCACTCAAAGAGGCAGTTATGAGGGCTGCGTTTTTCTCACCCCATGCTGTGCTTATTGGTACGCAACCAACATAGGATAGGTCCATATCTATACTAAGATCTGCCGGCACAGTAGCACTTATACCATCTTCAGTTAAATCCATTAATCCATTGGCCTCAAAGCCAATATCCCAGTTACTATTAGGTAAAATATATTCAAGATTATTGAGTTCATTAATTTGCTCTGATCCAGTCACATCAATGGTACCAGAAAAATTATCCGGACTAAAATCCTCAGTATTAAATATCCCACTATTCATTTGAGTTAATTGCTCCTCAAAAGGTTGGTATTCTACAGATTGCTGAAATGTAAAATGATCATAAATCTCTTTTTTCAACTTCTTTTCTATTCCTTGTTTAATAATGGTTTCAGTAACAGTACTGTCTTGTAATATTGTTGAGTCCAAACCAGTAACCTCCTTGTAGGTATGTGAATCTCCGACGGAAGACAGTCCTCCTTGCAAAAAAGGATTTTCTATTTCTAAAGTTTCAAAACCGTAAGATTCACTATTGCTTGAATAAATTATAAAGGGTAATGCATTACCATCCTTGTGATAGAGAATTTCAAAATTTGCATGGGGATATTGTTCCTGAGCAAAGAGAATAGCCTGAAAAGCTAGAAACAGTAAAAGAGGAGATTTTTTCATCTTTAAAATCGCTTGATAGATTGAATTTTATTAACCTAATCAACGAAAGGATTAATATAAAAGTCAAATATTCATCCTTCTTAATTTAAAGAATATTTCGAATATTATCACGAATGTGTTTAGTGATTATGGAAATTTAAAATACTCGAATTTAATCAATCCAAGTCTTTGTATTTCGCAGAATTCCCCTTCGACTGATCGACGGGATATTTCTTAGCATTTTGCTCAATCTTTTCCTTCACGATCTCGGAAACATCAAGCTCATGCCTGCCCGCGAGCATGATGGCATAGGCAAAGACATCCGCCAGTTCCTCGCGAAGGCGTTGCTTGTCCACCTGCTCCCCCTCATCATCCTTTTTCCATAGAAAGAGTTCATTTAATTCCGCAGCTTCGATGGACAGGGCAAGGGCGAGATTCTTGGAATCATGAAATTCTGACCAGTCCCGCTCGTCCCGAAATTTTTCGAGAATTTGTAAAAGCTCAGAAAATTCGCTCATGCAAGCGTGGTGGAAATGGAAGAACTGGAAGCATTGGCCTTAGCTCGTACCTCCTCAATGGAATCCCCCCGAGCCAGGGCAACCCCCATCCGTCTGCGGCCCTTGACCGCAGGCTTGCCAAAGAGGCGGACCTGGGTGTCCGGCTCCGCCAGTGCCTGATCCAAGTTACCAAAGGTTGGGTTATCCGACTCTCCCTCAACCAAAAGCACACTGGATGCACTGGGTCCGAACTGCCGAATCGCAGGAATGGGCAACCCAAGAATGGCCCGGGCATGCAGGGCAAACTGGGAGAGATCCTGTGAGATCATGGTGACCATCCCGGTATCATGCGGGCGGGGAGATACCTCACTGAATATTACCTGATCGTCCTTGATAAAGAGTTCCACCCCGAATACACCCCATCCGCCCAGAGAGTCGGTAATTTTACGTGCATACTCACGGGCCTCGGAAATGGCGGTATCGGACATGGGGTGTGGTTGCCAGGACTCTCGGTAGTCACCATCTACCTGAATATGGCCAATGGGATCGCAAAAGGAAGTGCCCCCGGCATGCCGGATGGTGAGCTGGGTAATCTCGTAATCAAATTCAACAAAGCCTTCGACAATGACCTTGCCCTTCCCTGCCCGGCCACCTGCCTGAGCATATTCCCAGGCTTTGGATATATCGTCCGCACTTTTAATCGTGCTTTGCCCCTTGCCCGATGAGCTCATGATGGGCTTGACCACACAGGGAATGCCCATCTCCTGCACCGCCTGATTAAACTCTTCCTCGGTCGTTGCAAAACGGTATGGAGAGGTGCGTAGAGCGAGCTCTTCTGCCGCGAGCCGGCGAATACCCTCACGGTTCATGGTAAGCTGGGTGGCACGGGCGGTGGGGATGATGATGGTGGCACCACTGGCTTCCAGGTCCGCCAGAACATCAGTAGCGATCGCTTCCACCTCGGGAACCACCAAGTCGGGCTGTTCCTCCTCGATAACCGCACGCAGAGCAGGTCCATCGAGCATGGAGACCACATGGGAACGGTCAGCCACCTGCATGGCAGGGGCATTCTCATAGGAGTCCAGAGCGATCACTTCCACACCGTAGCGCTGAAGCTCGATCACCACTTCCTTGCCCAGCTCACCGGAGCCACAAAGAAGAACTTTTTTTGCTGAAGGTTTAAAGGGGGTGCCAATGGATACAGACATGTTACTGATCAAGACACTTCGCCCCTGAATGGGTCGAGCGAAAACAATTCACATTTGCCAAGGAAAACGGGAGTTATTCACATGGGCGATGAATTATTCACGAAATACGCTTTTCCGTTTCCACATCGCTTAATCCATTCTTTGATGGTGGGCGGATGGAATATCATCAATTTTTCACGCAGATCGATTGGCTGGTGGTGGCAGGTTATCTTGCCCTGACAACCTGGGTGGGCCATGCCCTCAAAGGAAAGCAGTCCACCATCCGAGATTTCTTTCTGGGTGGGCGTACCCTACCCTGGCCTGCGGTGTCCGGCTCCATCATTGCCACGGAAATCAGTGGGGTAACTTTTATCGGAGTGCCCGGCATGGTCTATGCAGCAACCGGAGATTTTACTTATTTGCAGTGGGGACTGGGCTCCATCGTTGCCCGTATCCTTGTAGGAATCTATTTCGTCAAAGCCTTCTACGAAAAAGAAATTTACAGCCCCTACGACTTTATGGGCAACCGGCTGGGGATCGGGGCGAAACGGTTAGCCACTATCATTTTCCAGATCGGGGGAATCCTCGGGCAAAGTGTGCGGGTACTGGTTGCGGCTCTCGCCCTCAAGGTGGTTACTCCTCTTGAATTTGAGCATTGTATATGGATTATTGGATTGTTTGCGGTGGGATGGACCTGGATGGGGGGAATGCGCACCGTTATCTGGACGGATGTGATGCAATTCTTTCTCTTCGTAGGAGCCGGTCTGCTCTCCCTATTCTGGATTATTTCCCATATCGATGGTGGATGGGGAGAAATGATGACCACCGCTGGAGAAGCTGGAAAATTTACCCTACTGAATTTGACCACAGATCCGGCGGTCGGATTTACCCTGTGGGTGGCAATCATCGCAGTTCCTTTCCAAAACCTTAGTGCCTTTGGGGTGGACCAATTGAATGCCCAGCGGATGTTTTGCTGCCGGGATGCGAGCGATGCCAAGAAGGCAATGATTGCGAGCTCCGCTGCCCTCCTCCTTACCACCCTGATGCTCTTTGTGGGAACAGCCCTCTATGCCTACTACGAACCAATGCGGGCAGCAGGCACCGAACCTGCAATCTTTGCGGAAGACGGAAATTATGTTTACCCAGTATGGATTGTGACCGAGCTGCCCGCCGGACTGCGGGGATTAATCCTCGCCGGTATTTTTGCCGCCGCCATATCTAGCCTCGATTCCATCTTGGCCGCCCTCTCCCAGACCACCCTGTCCCTTATTCGGGACCGCCAGGGAAATGAGCCACAGGAAGATAAGAAAGATCTCTTTCTTTCCCGTCTGCTGGTTCTGATCTGGGGAATCCTCTTGGCTGCCTTTGCGGTGGAACTGGATGAGCTACGAGGAAAGGTAAATGTTGTTGTATTGGCGTTTGGGATGATTTCCTACACTACCGGCCCGATGTTGGGAATGTTTCTTGCCTCGCTTTTCACTCCCAAGGCTAGCGTTAAAGGACTGAGCCTTGGCTTTGCCCTGTCCTTTGCGTTGGTTGCCTATCTACGGCCTGACTTTTACCAGATTTTGTTGAATTTCGATCTCATTTCATTGGATCAGGTGGAAGCCTGGAGCGGACTGATGGTCAAGGGATCCAAATTAATCATCGAAATTAATACCGCTTGGGCATGGCCGGTGACAGTATTTCTGACCTGGGGATGCGGACTGCTTCTGCCGAGGAAATAAAATGAGCCTGCCAGCATTATTTCCCACGCCCCGGAAAATTTCTGAAACCGGAAATTCATTTACTCTTCCTCAGGAATTTCGATTCTTTTGCTCGAGTCAAAGCCTGAGCGAAGGGATAAGCCCATGGACGGGAAAACTTCCCCTCATACAGATAGGGTCGATCGAACAGGCGAATCTTCATGTTCAAAAAGAATGTTTAGGGCATCCCGAAGCTTACTTTCTCAAATTGGAAAACGACCAGATTACGCTGAAGGCAGAAACTGCATCGGGTGTATTCCGTGGGCTATCCAAAGTATTTCAGGTATTTCAGTTTCAGCAACCAGGCACACAGATACCGGGATTCGTGATCGAGGACGGCCCGAGCTTGAACCGACGCGGATTCATGCTGGATATTAGCCGGTGCAAAGTTCCCAAGATGGAGGAATTGTTCCGGCTGATCGATCTGCTCGCCCTGATTGGATATAATGAACTGCAACTCTACATCGAGCACACCTTCCGATTTCAAGACCATGAAACGGTGTGGAAGGATGCCTCGCCGGTGAGTGCGGAGGAGATTCAGCAAATTGACAAGTACTGTGCGGAGAGGTTCATTGAACTTGTGCCCAACCTAAACTCCTTTGGGCATTTTGAACGGTGGCTATGCCATCCGGCATATAAGCATTTGGCGGAGTGTCCGGATGGATTTGTCCGCGAAGAGCCCTACATGAAGCGGGATCATGGAACCACCCTGAAGCCCAATCAGGAAAGCCTCGATTTTATCGATTCTCTCTATGCGGAATATCTGCCCAATTTCAGTTCCAAGTCCTTCAATGTGGGATTGGATGAACCCTGGGAACTGGGCCAGGGATGGAGCAGGCAGGAGGTCGAAAAAACCAGTAAGGGAGCAGTATATTTGCGGCACCTTGAAGGCATCAGGGGACTGGTGGAAAAGCATGGGAAAAATATGCAGTTCTGGGCGGATGTACTCTTGGAGGATCCGGGAAATGCGAAGCTCTTGAACAAGCATGCCTCTCCCATCATCTGGGGCTATGAACCAAGCCACCCCTACGAGGAACAGGCAAAAGCGATTGGGGGGTGCGGACTGAAATTCTGCCTCGCCCCAGGCACGGCCACCTGGAGATCCTTCACTGGTCGGTGGCCAACCTCACGCGATAATATAGCACATGCCGTTGAGACTACCCGCCAGTACAAGGCAGAAGGGATTCTACTCACCAGTTGGGGAGATTGTGGAAACCACCAACCCTGGGTTACCCAATATCCCGGCATTCTCCATGGTGCCCAGATGGCGTGGGCAGGAAGTTCAACATCTGAGGAAAAGTTAGGTGCGACAATGGATGGATTAATTTTCGGAAATCCAAAAGCGGGGCTAGGAAAATTACTGTTGGAAATTGGCAGGCTGGACAAAATCATGGATTCAAACATACCCAACTCCAGCTTGCATTGGTGGATCCTGTTTCCAAGCAGGGAGAACTGGTTACAAAGTTTTCTTAGCGAAAAAACCACCTTGGAAAACCTGAATCGGGGAATTGCTCACCTAAGCAAATGCAGCGAAATGCTCGTTACAATCAAATCGAGCTCTGATTTGCACAACCCCATTGAGGAACTAAAACTGGGACTTGAGATGACCCGAATTTCCCTTGAACGTGGTGTAAAGTTTTTGGAGGGTAAAAATCATGAAACGATCGATCCATCTGAACTTGTTGGGAAATTTGAAAGCATCTGGAAAATAAGGGCACGCTCCGGCGGACTCAAGGAAGCGAGCGAACTCCTTGCCATGGCACTCAGTTAGGCGAACCTAAATCTGGCAAATCGCAGGCGATAGCGTCGCAAAGAATCCGACCCTGCTTGGTGAGGGCATAACTTCCTGAATTTGGCTGAGTGGCAAGCCCCTCACTCACCAAACGGTCTAGAAAGTGTGTCATTCCTAAGAATTGATTGGTCGCTACATCGAACTGCTTCGCAATAACTGGAATGGATATACCCCGGTTCATCCGTAAACCAAATAGAACTGCATCCTGGGCAAAATCAGAAAAACTCAAAGTTTCTTCCTCCATAAACTTTGGCTGGTTGCCTGACTGCATGCCTTCTGCCCATTCTTCCAAGTTGGCAATGTTTTTCCGGCGAATACCTTGGGATTGGGTACAGGCGGAGGGTCCATACCCAATCCATTCATTCATTGCCCATGTATTAAGGTTATGCCGGCAGGCATGACCGGGCTTGGCATAGTTTGAGACCTCGTACTGCTCAAATCCTTGCTTGGGCAAATAATCCCAGGCAAATTCATAGAACTCCGCTTCCCTTTCCGGATCGATCTTCACCTTGCCCTGTGACAAACGGACAAACATCGCGGTATCCTCCTCAAAGGTCAGGCAATAGGTCGATAGATGATCTGGGTCAAGTGCGACCGCCTGTGCAAGGTCATCTCCCCAATCCTGCAAAGATTGTCCGGGAGCACCAAAAATGAGATCGAGGTTGACCGATTGAAACCCCGCCTGACGGATCCATTGGTATGCCTGTAAAGTTTTTTCCACCGGATGCTGGCGCCCCAATGCATCCATAAATTTTGGATTGAAAGTCTGCACTCCCATGGAAACCCGGTTCACCCCACCCTGCCTGAGCACCTCCAGTTTTTCAGGAGTGATTTCCGAAGGTGACAATTCGATCGACCATTCAAGATTTGGACTTAGGTCATACGAGGAAACCAGCGAGCATAATTCTTTCAACTGCTCAGCCTTGAGCAAGCCAGGCGTACCCCCCCCGATAAAAATGGTAGACATTTCCCGGTTCGGTGAAAATCGGTCGAATTCATCCCTCAATCCCCGAAAATAAGAATCGAATCCGTTTTTGCTTGGTTTTTCCTGATAGAATGCGCAAAAATCGCATGTGGTGGAACAAAATGGGACATGGATGTATATTCCGAGCGCTAGATTCTTGCGCCCGTCCAATTCCTTGTTTAACACCAAGGTATTCAATTCTTCATCTGCTTGATTCATACGACCATGAAATACATTGCCAAATTAATCGTTTTTTCCGCCTTGTCAGCAAGCTTGTGGTTTACCTCTGGTTGCCGGCAGCCCAACTTTATCAACCTGACATCCAAGAATGTAAGCCAAAACCCATCGGGAATTTACACCCTCCAGACCGAATTGGAAATTCAGGACCGAGGGATCAAAATAGACACCGTTGAAGTCTTTGCAGTAGTCGGGGGGGAAAAATTAATCATGGTTCAGGATGACTTAAATCCCGAACTTTGGAGTTGCGATTATAAATTGCCCGCAGGCTTTGATGAAGCGACCTATTATTACGAAGCTAAATATGCCAGTGTGCTCGACAATGGAAATATTGCCGATCGGAGTGTAACTAGTGATCTTCAAGTATTTCGCCTCGAAAACCGTTATGTTGGCAACCTCGCTTCCTACCGTGGACCAGTCGGTGCGGAAATTGCGGTGCAGGGACGTGGACTCACCAAATATGATGTGATTAAAGTGGGTGAGGAGGATGCGACCACCCGTTATTTATCCGAGAATGAACTGCGCTTTGTGGTACCCGCCCTGCCATCTGGATTAGATTACCCAGTAAAACTTTCCGGAGGTGCCCATGGTGCTCTTGATATTGGCAATTTCAGAATAGATGAAAGTCGCCTTGGGGTAACCCCCAATGTTCTCGAGATACAGTCAGGTGACACCGCCACCTTGCTTTTTAAAATTGATTATGAGGCCCCTGCTGGCGGCCTGGCTATTGATGTAAAAACCAACATCCCCAATTCTGTAATTATGCCCGAGGCGATTATTTCTGAAGGGGATATGACGGTAAATATTCCCGTAAAAGGAGGCGAATCCGGCCAGGGCAAACTAGTTATTAGTGCACCTGGCTTTGAGGGAACAGAGGTTTCGGTAAAAGTATTTTAATCCGCCCCTCTCTTGCACTTTTAACCTCCTTTGCAGGAGGAATGGATGGTGCAAATTTCCGTAGTTATTCCAGTATTTAATCGTCCTGAGTTACTTTGCAGGGCATTAGAATCGGTCGCACGCCAGACTCTTTCTCCATATGAAATAGTGGTTGTGGATGATGGTTCATCCCCCCCCGTTGATGAAAAACAAAGCCGTATATACCCAGGAATAAAAATTGTAAGAAACGAAAATAATTCGGGTGTTGCGACCGCTAGAAACCGGGGAATTAAATGCACATCTAGCGAATGGATAGCCCTACTGGATTCAGATGATGAATGGGAATCATCTAAATTAGAAAAGCAAAGTAAATACTTACAAAGATTTCCTAATATTCGAGCCATTCATACCGATGAAAAATGGTTGCGAAACAACAATGAAGTAAAACCACCGGCATACCTCAATAAATCAAATCACTTACTTTGGGAGAGAAGTTTAAAACATTGTTTGATTTGCCCATCATCGATTCTGCTTCATCGTTCAATTTTTGATGCAATTGGATTTTTCGACGAATCTCTCTCCGTCTGTGAAGACTATGATTTCTGGTTGCGATTACTCTTACACAAAGAAATCGGACTGGTGGATGAAAAACTTGTCATTAAACATGGTGGTCATATCGGTCAATTATCCACCACTACTTGGGGAATGGATAGGTACAGAGTAATCGCATTAGAAAAAATTCTTCTGAATCCTTTGCTTTCTTTAAAACATAAGCACTTAGTTCATCAAGTATTGATAGAAAAATGTACAATTCTTGCCCAAGGGTCGGAAAAAAGACAAAAGTTAAAGGAAGCTGAGACCTATCGAAAAATGTCTGAAAAATATTCTGCCTTATTGAATAAGAAACCCACCTGATGGAACAATGAACTTTGTTGTCGCATATTTGGCCGAGGCACAACCGGTGATCGATTATTATGACTTAAAGAAAGTTGATCATGCATCAATCCCTCTTTTTCAAAACGATCAACATTCCTTAGTTTTAAGCGGTCTCGGAAAAAACAGTGCAACTTCTGCAACAGAAAACCTATCGAGGTCTACAAACAATCCCAATGGTGGATGGATCAATCTTGGAATTTCGGGTCATGGGAGCTTAGCCAAAGGAGATCTTTTTATTGCCGGTAAAATTTTAGACGACAATGCAAAAGAGACCTTTTACCCCCCACAGTTATATGCAAGTTCTATAACTGTCAGTACCCTAAAGTCCTGCTCCAAACCGTCCATGGAATACCAAGAAGGAATGGGCTACGACATGGAAGCTCATGCCTTTTATAAAACTGCCTGCCAATTCACCACCCGCGAACTAATCCAAGTAGTTAAAGTTGTGTCCGACAACCCATCCTTTCCTCTTGATCAATTTTCGCCCAAGGATGCACCAGTCATGATTAATCAACACCTGCAAAGAATTGACGACCTAGTTAAGCAAATCGAAGAGACCAGTAATACTTTTCAAATTGATGATAAAGTTGAGGAAATGTTCGAAAGTATTGGAAAAATTCATTCATTTTCTGTTACTCGTTCTCACCAACTTCAAGAACTTGTCAGACATGCCAAGAACTTAAACCTCGACTTGGGTGTAATGAAAGAAATTGCTCAATCGTCAACTAATGCTGGGGAGGCTATTAAAAACATATCCGAATTTCTTGAACCTTACCGAACTCTTGGATGATTGATACTATTTACATAGAGGAACAAATTGAGGGATTATCCAAATACCAAGAAATCCTATCACGGTTCCCCAAAGCAACTGTAATTACCTGCACTCATTACAAAGAAATTTTTAATCCTTCCGCACAAAGTTTTCGCTTACAAAAAAAGAAACCGGCACTTATTCTGGCCAAGCAAACCGGGAAATTAGTTCATCCTATCCCCAAAAGTTATGGCGTTGGGGGCAGGCATAACTTCTATTTCTCCCATCTGCTTAATTGTCTTTACGATTGCCGATATTGCTTTCTCCAGGGCATGTATCCATCTGCTCATTATTTGATGTTTGTAAACTTTGAGGATTTTGAAAAAGAAATTAAAAACATATCCCAATCCAAAACCGAGCCCACTTGGTTTTTTTCAGGCTATGATTGCGACAGTTTAGCCCTCGAGTCAGTTACCGGATTTGCCTCTCATTTCTTGCCATTTTTCAAAAGACTGCCCAACGCCTGGGTAGAATTACGGACCAAGAGTGTAGCTACTCAGATTTTACGTGCAATGGATCCACTGCCAAGGGCAGTTGTGGCATTTAGTTTTACACCTCAAGAAATAAGCAGTCAGTTAGAACATGGAGTGCCCAGCGTTAAATCGAGAATTAGGGCGATGCAAAAGCTCGCCAAACAGGGTTGGAAGGTCGGTCTCCGCATTGATCCCTTATTGGAATGCAGAAATTTTGAAAAACGATATTCCAATTTATTCAGGAATATTTTTGAGAAAGTTCCCGAACATGCGATTCACTCTGTGAGTATAGGGGCCTTCCGTATGCCCAAAGGCTTTTACAAAAAGATTGAGAAACAATATCCGGAGGAAGCATTATTTGCAGGAAATTTTAAATCTCAAGGCGGGTGTATCGCCTATCAGCGACAGATCGAAATACAACTGAAACAAAAATCTGTACAATTACTATCTCAATGGATTAACCCAGATAAAGTTTTTAAATGTCAAACTTGAGCCAACATTTTCAACCTGCTCGGATCGAAAGTTATAGACTAAGAAATTATTGGGTTGCAGTATTGTAATCTACTAAAGCAATCATTTTGTTTTCCCCTTCTTGCTTGCTTGGTGTAGCACCCCTAACTTCTTTGATAATTGAAATGTAAATATCGCGAAATTGTTTCCGCAAATGTGAGTCACTAAGATCAGCCCAGCTTATATAATTAATGTGCCCCATTTGAGCTATCTCCCAAGCATCCGCAAGTTCCTCTTCGGTAACATTGATTGGAGGAGACAGTCTAGCTAACTTGTATGAATAGTAGGACTTTCTGAAGTTATTTTTTGCCTCAAAATTTCGAAGTTTATTCCAAGTAGGAATACCCGGTCTATTCATATTTTTTATTTTCCATGCAATCGCATATTCAGATTCTGGTATAACAAGATCGGGCGATCTTTTTTCCTCGAAAATTTCGGGGTTATGATACCTCACATACCTCATTCGCATAGCCTCTTTTTCTGGGTCCGTTAATTGATGCCAGTACCTACCATCTCTCTTACCAGTTGGACTATTTTCCCATGCTTTACTAACTAATCTTTCATTTGATCGTAACTGAGAAACCCGTTTGTAGTAGTTTCGCATCTCTATTTTTTCATTACCTACAGTATAATGGAATTTTAAGTTAGCATGGTCTGCCATCCTTTGATCACGGTTCATTTTCGTCCAAAGATTTGTCTTTAACTTATCTTTACCCAAAAGATTAAGACTCTTTCTCGATTCGTACTTAAGGTCTTCGCCATACCTCCCTTTTGGTGAAAGTTTTTCAATTAATCCGAGTAAATCGCTGGAAAGGTTCATAGCACTTTGTAACTCATCTTCACCATTGGACGGCAAATACTCACTTTCTCCATAAGTGCTCTGACCATAACTCGTTCCTGCAACTGCTATTATACAACTTACGATTAGTAGAAAATTTTTATTATTCATGATTATCCTCCTTACTGTCTCCCTTATAGTATATTTCCATATATATACTAAATCAAAAAATTTTAATAAAACTTATTGTACTTACTCACAAATCGAGACCTGTAATTTGACATAAGGCCAAAGGTTTTTTTGGATGAATTTATGAGGATTGGAATTATTCTTTTGCTTGCATTTCTTGCTGGATGCTCGAGTAATCGCAAAAATCTTGCAGGCAATCAGATGCCGGTAAAAGTAAATGATTTTTATTTCGAGGTTCTTGAAATAAGAACTGCACTGCATAGTCAAATAATTAAGAAAGAACCTTGGAATGACCTTAAAAAAGAATCTTCTTCTAACTGGAACTTAAACCAGATATCTAATTGGATTAGCTTGAGGCACTCAAAAGATGTTGAAAGGGCAAAATTAAAACTCCTCAAGACACACTTGAATACAGTAGACCGAAAAGCCATTTATACAAAGGATATTGAAGAAACTTGCTGGATAGAAGTCGACCGCTTAATACAAGCACAGTTATTAAAAACGGCTTGGGTAATAAGCCAGAAGGCAAATATTTCTCCAAATCGACCTATCCAACAAGCTGTACACGACTCGATTGCGGTAAATACACACAAACCCCTCAATCATTAAATTTCACAGTACAATAAATTTGATTTTCAATCGAATTTAGCTATTGTCGTTTTTTAGGACGCCACCTTAGCTCAGTTGGTAGAGCGCCTCACTTGTAATGAGGATGTCGTCAGTTCGACCCTGACAGGTGGCTCCACTTCTTTCTACCTTAAATCCTCTTAATTACTGGGATTTATACAGATTGCCCTTCTTGTTAATTTTAATGTGAAATTGATTACTCTGCGCTAATTTATATGTACGCCAACACTGTTCGTGTATAAATTGATGTATAAATTATTAATGCCACAAATTCACTCTGACCGAGCTTGATCAAGTTTTACTAAACTTGCTCTACCTAATCCGAATATGCTCTAGAAGGGGTGCTGTGGGGTTTGGTGATAGGAAGCCGTGGAAAGGGTATATAGGTCTTCTCAAATTTCCGAGAAATGGGAAATAAAATGATTGGCTGGAGGAAGAGATTGAATATTGAACAAGTTAGTGCTGATGCTCGCAGCTTGATTTTCGGCAAAGACGAAAATTTCGAACATGAGCAAAGACCAAAAAGAAACCACCGAGAGTGGTAAAAACCGACTCAAATCCATGGGGGAAATCTTTGAAATCTGAAAAAGAAGGTAAGTAATGGCCACTGTGGCAGGATGAGCATCCAAAGATTACCCCACAAAAGAGCAATCCAATCCCAATGATTGCAAGTATGACTAATATAACATCGTGATGCTTCCGACATCCCACAAAAAAGGAAAAGGCAGTTAAAGGTACGACCAATGAGAGCATCCAAAAATGGAACTCTTCATCTACCCAAAAGGAAGTCGCGATTATGGGCAGAGCAACAATTAGCACTGGTGTTAAAAGGCAATGTACGGCACAAACTAAAGCCATACCAACGCCCAAGCGATCCAACCAAGTAATATGGCTGTACTCTGATGATATTTGGTGATTCTTCATCAATCCAACTCAATATTACAAATCAATCTCTTTTGCAATATCATTGCATCTGCCGTTTAAAATTATCATAAAAATCTGAAAATTAATAATACTAATATATTTCATTAGAAATATTTAAGATATTTTTTGACTTTTATTAATTAATGGGAAGATGTTGAAAGTATAAGCTATAAGTTCCCGCATATTTGCGGGTTCATCAGTTCAAAAAGGCTCCTCCCCTCGGTTTAGGTTCGTCCACCAGGGGAGGTTTTTTTGCTAGTCTGCATATTGCTCAGCCTGTTTAATAAAGGCTTCCAAATCAGAACGACCTGGCAAAAGTAAATTCAAATGCCGAAGATGAGGCAATGCCTCAGACCACCTGCCATTTTGGGCGAGAATTTCACTCACTCGTTGCCTAAACTCGGGATTATCTGGCTGACTTCTAATACATTGCTCAAATGATCGCACGGCATCCTCCACTCGGTTATTTTGCCAATAGGCAATGCCTAAGTTAAAACTTACTCTTGGGTTTTCTGGCCAATATCCCGCTGCCCGCTCAAGAGAACGAATGGCTTCAGGTAAACGGCCCGAATCTTCAGCTAATAATAGACCAAGGGAATAATGAACCTGCCCCCAAGTTGGCTGAATACGAACGGCATCGCGAAGTAGGTTTTCTGCTTCTGAATTCCTTCCCTGCCTACTTAACATGGTAGCTAAGTTCATTCGAGCAGGGACAAAGAGATCGTCCCTAATAATGGCATTTCTGTAGTGCCTCTCTGCCTCAATTAAGTTACTTTGATTTTCCGATAAAATCCCCAGAGACAGATGAGACTCCGCCCGATCCAAGTTACTGGTGTACCTAGCTTTTAATTCTTCATACACTTCATCAAACCTTACTCGCTGAGAATTGGAAAAAAAGGAGTCTGAAACAGGACTTAAAATGCGGGCTGCTTCCGTTCTAACTGCACGCACCTCATCTTCGAGCAAATTTATCGCATAATCGAACTTTTGTGCATTGGGCAATTGCTCCAATTTAGACAATGCTGCCACACGAACAATAGATTCATTGGACTCTAATTGCCTAATTGCCTCAGCAGTTGAAGCCTCACTTATAAAAGAACGTAGAGCGAGTAAAGCTCCCGATTGGGTAAAGGCGGGAGCTGTTGAATCGGCACTTGCCTGAATAAGCAAATCTTCCGCATCCGCCCCGCCTGCACGGAAACGATGAAAGGCAGCAGGGTGACGGACTTCTTTTGGACGACTAGGTCCCTTCACTCGCTCAATAGCCTTAGCGGCCCACTCAAATGATTTATCGGAATGACAATTATTGCAGGCATTGGGGTGGCCAAACTTGGCGGAAAGATCAGGACGAGGAATCCGTATGCTATGATCCCGACGGTCATCTATAACCATATAATTTTTGTGTGGCATATGACACTCTACGCAACTGGCCCCAGGTGTGCCCATTTCATGAAAATGATGGCCCGGGTTATCATACCCCGCCGGATTTTTATCATCCGGAGCATGGCAGCGGGTGCAGAGTTGATTATCGTAATGATACAATTTGGTCGTGTGAGCATCATGACAATCGGTACATTTCACACCCTGATGAAACATTTTACTCTGAATGTATGATCCGTACACATAGACCTCATCATCAATTTGACCATCCACATGATAGGTAGGCGTCTGCATTTCCGGCGACCACGGTTGAGTAACTTCTGGAAGAAAATGATCGAGAAATTTGCTACCAGCATGATGATACGGATGAACCGAAGACCTTCGAGCATGGCATTTGGCACAAGATTCAATCTGAGCTACATTTGTTGAATTTACATCAACCAAGGCATAATCTGCCACTCCCTCCCATCCCGATCCCGAGCGTGCATGCTCAACATGCTCTCTACCTGGACCATGACAGGATTCGCAAGCTACATTGATTTCTGAATACTTTGTTGCGAAAGTCTGGGTAGAAAAGTCGAATTCCTTGTGAAGGTTGGTTGAGTGGCAATCTGCACACATATGATCCCAATTTTGTAAGGAACGTGTCCAAAAAAGAGGATCATCGTGAGATATTTTTTCGTCTGGATAAATATGATACCACTCTTTCTTTTCCACATCCCAACATGTTGGAAGGACCTGCAACCTGCCGTCTGGAAACTTTACAAGGTATTGCTGTAGAGGTTCCCATCCAAATGTGTAAGCAACTTCGAAGGACTGCATATCACCTGTTTCATTCTCTGTTTCCACCATATACTTGCCATCTTCCTGATAAAATTTGGTCGTAACCCCGAAGTTTTCGAAACTGGAATTGTTAAAATCTGCCCGGACAGTTTTCTCAGTGGGGAGTTCCATTGCGTGAAAATGGTGAGATTTTCTCCATTTTTCATGAGACTCCATATGACATTCCGCACAAACAGATGCACCCATGTATTCGTCCCTAATAGCAGGATCTCCAATTTCCTTTAATTCGGCAGATTGTTCAATATCACTATCGCTTGAACATCCGTTAAAAACTGAAAAGCATAATATGGACAAAAAAATAACTGAATACATCCAGCACCAACCCCACTTGAGTCGTAATCTGTAAAAGTAAGAAAGCACTATTTTCTGAGATTTTAAATAGTGCATGTGAGGTTTTGGCAAATCGCTTCCTTCAAATAAATAAATTTTGGCGAAAAAACCTCTCAATCTTTATTTATTTATTTATGATTTTGTTAAGTTTTTAGTTTGCAATAACCTGATTCTGGTGGTCATTTAAATATATGATTAGATTGCTCTTATTTAGTATATCTTTCTTCCTTACATCTATCGCGACCTATTCCGTAACTGATAGAGATTTTAGGTCAAAGAACGGTCAGGTTATTCGCGGATCTGTTGTGAAGTATTTCGAGGATGGTGATGTTCTCCTGAAAAGAACCAGCGACTTGCAACTTTTCCGCATCAAACTTGATATCTTCACAGAAGACGACCAAGCATTTGTTAAAAACAACTTCCCGCCCAATCACGATGCTCTTCCAAAGTTTAAAAAACCTCTTGATCATCGTACGCTTAGGACTTTTTCAGATTCTATTGATCAAAAGATCGATCGTAGGCTTAAATCCTACCGGCAGCGACCCAACAAAGAAGTTACTGACGAAGCTTTCCTAAGACGGGCTTATCTTAAGATAATCGGTAGAATCCCCACGGTTTCCGAAACAGAGGAGTTTATGTCCAATCGAAATTCATCTGCACGCGGGAAACTGATTGACAAGCTTTTGGCATCTAAGGGTTATACTCACAATTGGTTTATCTATTGGGCGGATATACTCCGTGCAACAGGAAGAGTTGATAGAGGAGCTGATGGAATTCCTTTCGTTAGGTACATACAACAATCAATTTCAGAAAATAAGCCCTACAACCTTTTCGTTCATGATATGCTTGCAGCAACCGGTCCTTTATGGGGCAGGGGTAATGGTGCCGTTGGTTACTTTTATCGCGACATTGGTATGGGATTAGACAGCATGTCAAACACGGTTCGCGTTTTCCTTGGCACCAGCTTAGAGTGCGCACAATGCCATGACCATCCCTTTGACCGTTGGACGCAGAAGCAATTTTATGAAATGGCTGCATACACCTACGGTGCCCAC
>MDTC01078076.1_pt1 | contig 33132 bp, 32 predicted proteins | sample 811181 | NCBI WGS metagenome assembly MDTC01 (sample SAMN05326644, study PRJNA326480) | marine metagenome | isolation source: seawater | place: Pacific Ocean: North | collected 2011
ATAAATGCAGCTCCTCCAGTTAATAATATTCTTTTCATTAATCAGTTATTTAATAATTGATTGGTAATAATTAATCAATTTATTAACAGTAATATCAGGATGAAGCCTTTCAACTGTTTTCTTTGCATTTTCTTCAATTTCTTTTTTTCTTTCTGAGGGTAAATTTAATACTTGTTCTATAACTTTTAACAAGTCTTTTGAATTTGCATTTTCAAAAAGGAAGCCATTTTCATGATTATTGATTAATTGTTCAAAGCTAATTCCTTTAGATGCAATCACAATTTTACCTAATGACATTGCCTCTACACAAGCATTGGGAAAATTTTCAATTCTAGAGGGCATTAAAATAAAATCAGCATTTTTAATTACCGGTATAAGCCTTTCATGGTTCTGTTCTTTAAAATAAATCAGTTTATTCTTATTAATTTTTAATTTACTGTTAATGTAATTTAAACTTGATGTTCCATTATGACCTAGGTCTTTTCCAATTATGACAAAATAATAATTTGGATTATTTAAGAAAAAAGTGTCAAGAATTTTAGCGACTTCAATTAGTCCTTTTATTTGTGCTAATCTTCCGAAAAATAATCCAAATTTCCCATGTTTTGATTCCTTCTTTATCTCATCTAGAATAGTGTTGTCATGTACTATTATTCTGTTATCGAAAGGAGATTCTATTACTTTAACAGGTTTTTTAAATTCCTTAGATATTATTTCAGAAAGAAAATAACTTGGGCCAAATATATTTTTTGCTTTTTTATAAGTGCGATGTTCTAAAATTTGCCACTGTCTTTCTCTAATTGTTTTATTTATTATTCCATTTGCAGGATCTGCTAATTTTTGATATCCTGAAATACGCATGACAGATTTTATTTTATTTGGAACAAAGAAACCTATTGCATGGTGACTAGGGAATTGAATTATGTCAATTTTACTTTCTTTATTAAGCTCCTTAGCTTTTCTATTAACTGCATAGCTTTGAAGTAATAGATCTAAAGTAAGCCGAAGTTTAAACCTACTTAATTTGTCAGCAGCTTTATATATTAGATTTATTTTAGGCTTTACTCTATGAACTGAAATTCCCGCATAATTTATATGTTTATTTTCAAATGAAGAAACAATGATAATGGGCTCATGCCCATTTCTTTTTAACTCAAACGCTACTTTAAATAAATAATTTGATAATCCACCATCAAAAGAGTTCGGTTCAGAAACAAATTCACTTGTTAAAAAAGCAATGCGCATTTAGTTTGTTATAAATTGTTTTTTTCACCTTTCCACCCACATTTACCCCAATTGGTTTTGTGAATATTCTTACAGTTTATTTTCTTAAACCAATTTTCAACTTCCTCAGGTGTATGAGTTGAAGCATAGCTTGGAGTAATTGCATCAAAAGTATCCAAAATTCTCCATCTTAAATCAGGTAGTTTATTAACTACAAAAATATTATTTTCTAACACCCTTACTGCCCTGTAACCTATTTTAGGAATTTTATTTATTAGTGGCATTATGTAATATAATGTTCTAGCAGAAACATGAGAATATACAAGAGCAAGAGAGTTCCCAAAAAGAAATCGAGTTTTATTAATTACTTTTCTGTATAATTTAATTGAATTTGAAGCGTACCATCCGTTATGTTGATATACTAGGCAAGTTCCATTCCCACCATTTTTTATTGTCCTGAAAAGTTCCTTGAGTCCCTTGGCTGGATCAGGAGTGTGATGCAGAACTCCAATAGAGTAACCATTATCGAAAACATCAGATTTAAATGGAGACTGAAGAACATCCCCTTGAACAATTAGAACATCTTCATAGTGTTTAAGATTTTCATAGGCGGGCTCTACAGCTATACTAAGGTCAATTCCTATAGCTATCCCTTTTTTTCTTAGAACAACATCCATATATCTACCCCCTCCGCAGCCAAATTCAACAATCATTTTACCCTCTAAGTCATTATTTGAAAATCCAGTTGATAAATTGAACATTTTTTCTGTAAATCCCTCAAGTGGCTTCCCCACATTTTCATCTTCATATTGAACTTTTGACCATTTTTTCCATTCATAACCAAATGATTTCGAGTAAAATTCTGCATCAACAAACCTAGGTATTCCCTTAATAATAGGATAAGAGTGTTCATTGTTTTCAGAAATTAACTGTCCAGATTCAATTTCACCTTCACTTGAGCAAATTGGGTCTTTTAGCTTTAAGTTAGTGTTTGTTTTTGGGCAACAAAGTATATCAATAAATTTTTCGTTCATATATGCAGGGATTATTATTTATTTAAATTCAATATGGTTATTATCTTCTAACCATATAGCAAATATAAAAAGTAACCATAAAGGTCCAAAATATTTAAAATCTCCAGCATTTTTATTATATCCTTCAAATAGATATTTAATGTATTCAATATTAAAAAACCTTTTTAGTTTTGTGTTTTTTCCTATAATAAAGTTTTCAAATATTTTTCCTGTTTCAGAACTCCTAAAAAACCATTGATCAAATGGTATTGCGAACCCTTGTTTCCTCCTGTAAACAAAATCTTTTTCAAAGTCGTTCTGAAGTATTTTTTTAAGAACTAGTTTTCCTTCCCATTGTGAATTTTGTAATTTAAATTTTTCTTTTTCAGGAATTTTTTGAACAATTTTAGCCAATTTAATATCAATAAGTGGAGGTCTGGTTTCTAAACTATTAGCCATTGATGATATATCTACTTTTGTTAAGATATCATTTGGAAGATATGTATTAATATCTATATATTGTGCATAAGATAATCTTTGAAATTTCCTTGCTTTTTCATGTGCCTCTACGAATGTATGATTTAATGTTTTAGGAATATTATTAAATTTTTCTTTCCATATTTTAGTCCTAGTTTCAAGTTTAGTGTATGACATTAAATCAATCCATTCTTTTAAATTATTATTAGAATTATAATTTTTCAAATACTCTTTATAAGTTCCGAGAATATATCTTGGTATACCTAGATGTTGTTTTAACTTTATTTTATTTTTAATTATGTATTTAACAGAGTTCTTCATCCAAGAATGATAAGAATGATAACCTCCAAACATTTCATCTCCTCCATCACCAGTTAATGCCATAGTGACTTCTTTTCTAGCTAATTTTGAAACAAACCAAGTTGGTATCGTTGAAGAATCGCCAAATGGTTCGCCATAATGATTGTTTATCAGATTTGGGATTACATCAATTCCCTCCTCATTTATAGTTTCAGAAATTAGTTCAACTCCTATTTTTTTTGCTGCATGTTCAGCATATTTAATTTCGCTATATTTTTCTTCATTAAATCCTATTGTAAAAGCTTTTAATGGACGATCTAAAATTTTTGACATTTTTAATGCTACTAGTGTAGAATCTATACCTCCGGATAAAAACACACCAAATGGCACATCGCTAATAAGCTGAGAATTTACAGAATCAGTTATGGCTTTTTCTGTTTTATCTAACCAATTAATTGAGGTGTTTTTATTTTTGGAATTAAATGAAATATCATAATATCTTTCTTTTTCAATGATATTTCCATTGTCATTTACAATTAAATAATGTGCAGGAGGAAGTTTATATATGTCCTTATAAATAGTATGTGGTGCAGGGATATATTGTAGTGTTAAATAAATATCTAATGATTGTAAGGATCCAGTAGGTGCTGGTCCAATCACTTTTGTTAGTGCTTTAATTTCAGAAGAAAAAGCAAAGAAATCATTTGATATTCTATATACCAAAGGTTTAATTCCAAATTGATCTCTTGCAATAAAAACTATATTTTTAATCTTATCATGAATAGCAAAAGCAAACATGCCACGGAATTTATTTAGACACTCTTTACCCCATTCTTTGTATGCATAAAGAACAACTTCAGTGTCTGATTTTGTTGAGAAAACATGACCTTTATTTTCAAGTTCAGATTTAAGTTCTAAATAATTATAGAGCTCTCCGTTATAGGTAATCCAATAATTATTATTAATAGTAGACATGGGCTGATTCCCCGATTCAATATCAATTATAGAAAGTCTTCTATGCGCAAAGCCAATGTTTTTATTTATATAATATCCTTCACCGTCAGGCCCTCTATGGATCTGAGTATTGTTCATCTCATTTAGTTCTTCTTTTTCAACAGAACAGTTTTTTCTTATGATACCAACAATACCACACATAATTTAATTGTTAATTACTTTTATAAATTTTTCTAATGATTGATTTATGAATATATTATTAAACCATTCAATGTTCTTGTCCTTTAAATCATCTCTAAATTTTTTTTCGTTAAAAATTTTATTTATGCCTAAAATATCTCATCAGATGTGTTAGCGTTATACATTGGATAAGGGTATTTTATTTTATTTTTTAGTAAAATCTTTGAATCTCTGTAGTGAATTATTGGCACTCCCATAGAAAGATATTCAAATATTGTTCCATATGAGTACCATCCAATCCCAAATTCACCAATACCTATATCAGCATATTTTAATCCTATAAAAATTTCTTTTCTTGGGATTAATGGCAACCAAATTACATTTTCTTCTAAAGATAATTTTTTGATTAATTTTTTTGATTCTTTAACATCTGAACCATATTCAAATGTTATCAGTTTAAATTTTATATTTGGATTTTCTAATTTAAATTTATGAACTGCATGAATCATTCTTTCAGTTCCTTTATAAGACCATTTATCTGGAATATTTTTCCAAAGGTGTCTGCAGGAATAAAAAATTAATAAATCATTATTTTTTTTCAAATCTTTAAAAAAAGAATAATAATTACTTTTCAAAGATAATTTATCAATTGAGTCAGGATTAAATTCTTTATTATAGATGAAAGGACAGTTGATATTTGTTATTTTATTTTTAATATTAAATTTTTGAATTGTTTTATTGAATTTTTCAGGTACATAATCCAGAAAAATGTTTTTTGAACTATTAATGCCTTTTTTTTGATTTTTTGAAAAAGAATTTTTTCTATAGTACCAAATTATTTCAGAATAATAATATTTAAAATCAAACTTGAACTTGACTTTAAATTTGGTCCTCTGAAAAGAGTATCCATATAAATCTTCGCCAATTGGAATGAAAATATCAAGTTTAATTTTAGCTTTATTTAAAAATGCTGGAGCATCATTACTTCCAATTAGGAAATTATATTTATTCAAATCATTTTTAATTTTTTTTGATGAAATTTCCCAAAATGGTTTAGAATGCCAATTTAGTTGAAAAGTGTAATTTTCATATTCATCATTAAATGTGTCATTGTTTGGCTTGAAATGACTTGGTTCATTTAATAATAATAATTCTACATCATAGTCTAAATTTCTTAAATACCTTGTGAGATTAAATAAGAAATTATTCATATTACCAATACATGCAATTTTAATCATTATTATAGTATTTTGACGGCAACTTAATATTGGGGTGTTTTAATAAAATTTCCTTAGTTAATTTTTTATAATGTTTATTCAGTTTTTTTCTCATATCTTTTTTCTCTCTATATAATTGTTTAAACAAGTTAATTGTTTCGGGAAAATTTAATGAAAGAGCATTAAGATTTTGAAATCCATTAGAATTTATTCTAGAACTATCTGTCTCAAATTTATCATTTTTGTAATTAAGAAAATCTTCAATATTTTGTGTGTGATATTCATTTATTGATTCTTTATAGCATGATAGTAACCAATCAGTTTGATATCTAAAAAACAATAAAACTTCTGCTTTTGGAAAAAGTTTAAAAACTTTTTCCAGAACTTCTTTTTGATTTTCATATGCTCTAAATAAATCACCAGAAATACCTTCAAATGAAATAAATATATTTTTTTTTGGATGTGATTTATTTATTTCATTTATATACTCTTGACATTTATTAAAATATTTAGTGTTTAATTTTTCATCTTCGTTCACCAAATAATCCATCAAATAAAAATATAATTTCAAATTATATACCCATTTGTCTGAATTTTTAATTTGTGGAAAAATATAATTTTGCAGATAAGTTGTTCCAGTTTTATGAATACCATAATGCAACAAAATTCTTTTCATTTCAAACAAAATTTTTCGTAAAAACTTTTAGTCACAAAACCGTTTCTGTAAAGATCATAGAAAAACTCCTTTTTTTCTTCGAAGGTTCTTTTGTAGGTTTCATGTTCTGTGTAATGGCTAGGGTTAGCGTTCATTATTTTTTCCCATTCTTGATTTGAAATTTCACATCTTTTTTTTATTTCTTCCAATATCTCAATGTCAAAATCTTTTTTTTCCTTAATTTTTTTTAGAGCTGTTTTTCTTTGCATTAGTCCTGCTCTTACTAAAGCAGAATACTCAGAATATCTCAAATCTATTCCAAACTTTTTTGGTAGATAATAATTATTTACAAAGTATGCAGTTCTATTTTCCATATGATGACCACCATACCATTGCCAATTATATTCTTTTGTTAGCATTTCTTTAACTTTTTCTTTATTGTAATCCATATAATAAAGGGGTCTAAATTTTTTTATTTTATCGATGGATATCCATTTTATCCATTTATCTAACCACAGGACAGGTAAATTACCTAAATTACCATCACCATATTTTTGATGAATTTTTTCAATATACTTAGCATCCATATAAAACCAACCAGGGGGTGAAATACCCTCAGTTCTAAAAGAGTGGCCTTCCCAAATATGTTTTATTCCATATTTTTCTGCGGCTTCATAATGGACTGTAGCTAATGCAATATCTGTTGGAGTGTCAATTTCTGGAACAGATGCCCTAAAAAAAGATTTGTAAATTTTTTGATATTGAATATTATCAACTACATGAGTATATAAATCAATATCTAGTTTTTCTAAAACGGTTTCTATATTTTCTACTGCAATTCTAGAATTATAAGTGTTATCAAAATGAGCTGCTAAAATTCTTAATCCAAACTTCTTTTTTGCAAAATGTAGCATGTAAGACGAATCAGCTCCTCCACTTACTCCAATAACTACATCATATTTTTTTCCAATACCATCTTTTTTTACTCTTTCTACCTCTTTTTCTAGTATTTTCATTCCTTCATTCCCTATCGGGTATTCCTTCATCATTTGGTCGTACTGCTCACAATAGTTACATATTCCACTAGAATTAAAAGATATTTTAGGAATTCTATTATCGTAAATACATCTTGAACAAATTTGTATTTCATTAGTTTGATAATTATTTAAAAACTGAAAGTGCTTATTCATTTACAATAATTTGTTCTCTTTTTGGAAATTTAATTAATACTCCTGTATCTTTTTTTTGATATACTGCCATGCTTCCTATGGCTGCTGCTTGAATATTTGTTCCGTACAAAACATTTTTTAAATCATTAATGTTTCCACATCCGCCATTTGCAATTAATGGAATATCTACAAGTTTATTTACATAATCTAATAATTCTAAATCATAGCCCCTCCAAGTTCCTTCTCGATCAATAGAAGTCAGCATGATTTCGCCAATTCCTAAAGAAAGAGTATGTTTTATAAAATCCTCAATGGGTTTTCTGTTTTTTCTTTTGGAGTGAGAATGGATTTCATATTTCCCATTTTTGTTTTTTGTGACATCAATTGATACTATTACGCTTTGGCTTCCATAATTATGTACAGCAGCCTTTATTACTTCGGAATCATCAAAAATTAATGTGTTAACAATTACTTTTTCAATTCCTAATCTATATAATTTTTTAAAATCACTTAATGTTTTTACTCCTCCTCCATAGGCTAAAGGCATAAAACACTCAGCAGCAAAATCTGTAATTAATTCAAAGTTTATATTGGAATTAGATTTTGATGCGTTAATATCCAATAAAACTAATTCATCAACTTCTTTTTCATTGTAAATTTTCAATGCATTAATTGGATCTCCTATATATGATGGATTTTTAAATTTTTTAGTTTTAACCAATCTCTTATTTTTAATCAAAAGACAGGGCATAATTCTTTTAAAAACCATAATTATAGCTTTGCGAATGATTTAAAAATGTCCATTCCAAAATGTAAACTTTTCTCAGGATGAAATTGCATCCCAATTAAGTTGTCTTTTTTTATTGCTGAGTGGAATTCATAACCATATTTAGTAGTGTAAAGTATATCATTGTAATTATTACACTTTACGTGATAAGAGTGAACGAAATAAAATCTATACTTTTTATTTTTTTTTAAAAACAAATTATCATTTTTTTTATTTTTTATATTATTCCAACCCATATGTGGGACTTTTAGAGAATGGTCAATATCGAATTTAACAGTATTTGCATCAAACCATCCTAATCCAGGCAAATCACCTTCATCACTTCTTTTTGTCATTAATTGCATGCCTAGGCAAATACCCAAAAAAGGAATTTTTTCTATTAATGCTTTTTTGTTTAAAATATCTACTAAGGCATATTTTTCTAAATGTTTCATACCGTTGTCAAAAGCTCCAACACCTGGTAGGATTATTTTAGTTGCTTTTTTAATGACTTCCGATTTAGAGCTAATAATTACATTCCGTTCGCTTACTCTTTTTAACATGTTTTTAATAGAAAGTAAATTACCCAAACCATAATCAACTATTACTATCATTTTATATTAAAATAATTAAATTCAACTTCTTCATTTTTAATATTTATTTCACCTATTTTTTTTGCTGGATTTCCGGCAATAATAGAATTATCTGGGAATGAATTATTTATGAATGAGTTTGCTCCAACCACGCAACGATTACCTATATCATTACCTTTTGCAATTATTGTATTTGGACCAATATAAGAGTTATTTCCTATAGAAACAGAATCTAAATCAATGTCTATTTTCTTGCCGATCAATGTTCGTTTAATATTATCATGAGTATATACTTGAACACCTACAGAAATAGTAACATTATTTCCAATTCTTAGTCCTCCAGACGCATCAATAATTGTATATGGACCAATCCATACATCCTTACCAATTTTCGGTTTTCCAAAAACAAGAGAAGAATCATAAATAGAACTACCATTACCAAAATTCAATTTTTTAGCTTTTTCCCATCTGTCAAAAAGCTCTTCATTAAATGGTAAAGTTCTTTCATATTTGTTACTAAATTCGTCATTTAATTTATTATGAATTTCATTTAATTCATTGTAAAGTTTTTCAAGAATATGATTCTTAAATAATTCTTCTCTATTCATCTAACCGTTATTTAATAGATTTGATTTTATCCATTCTGCAGTTTTTAACACTCCTTCTTCTAAATCAATTTGAGCCTTAAAGCCTAATATTTGTTCAGTTTTAGTTACTGAAGGAATTCTGATTGCTATATCTGCAGAAAGAGGAGGGTCAAAAACAATTTTAGAATCAGATTTTAAAACTCTACAAACTAATTGGGCTAATCCTAAGATTGTAATTACTGCTCTAGAATTCCCAATATTAAAACTTTGACCAATAGCATTTGGATTTTCAATACACTGTATTAAACAATCAACAAAATCATTAACAAAACACCAAGCTCTTATTTGAGAGCCATCCCCATCAATATGAATTGTTTCTCCTTTCAATGCTTTTTTAATAAAAATTTGTATAGCTCCTTCTCCAGTTTGACCTGGCCCATATACATTAAAAGGCCTTACCGTAACTACAGGTAATTTATATTGACTTGAATAGGCATGTGCTAAGTGTTCTCCAGCTAATTTGCTTACAGCATATGTCCATCTTGCTTCACCAGCACTTCCAGCTACAGTTTGATCTGTTTCGCTAGATTTAAAGGCCATTGATCCAAAAACTTCTGAAGTTGAAAAATCAATGAACCTATCTTTAACCGAATTTTCCTTTGCAGCTTTAAGTGCATTTGCTGTTCCAATCATATTCACTTCCATCGTATGAACAGGATTTTTGATGACAGTATCGATACCTGCAATTCCAGCTGCATGAATAACTATATCAGCTCCTTTCATTGATTTTTTTAGAAAACTAAAGTCCAATACGTCACCTTTGATAATTACCAAATTTGAGTGATTAGAAGATTCACTATGTGATAAAGTATCTCTATGGAAATTGTCATAAACTGTAATTTTATTTTCATCAATATAATGCTTTATGATGGTATTTGCTATAAATCCAGCGCCACCTGTAATAAAAATATTTTTATCTTTTATCATATTAAATTTTAATAAAATTGTTGATTGTATTTGAAATGTAATCTATATTTTCTTCATTTAGTTTTTCAAATAATGGTATGGCTAATCCAAAATTGTAAGCTTTTGTAGCATTTGGAAATAAATAGTTAACATCTAAATTATACTTTTTTTTATAATAATATTGCTCGGGTATACATTGGGCACCATAATTACTTCCAATTCCTTTTCTATTTAAAAGATCAATAATTTTTTTTTGATGAAGTTTATCGTTAAGTAACAAATGATATGTTTGCCATGAATGTATTTTATTTTTTGGTACAGTTGGCCTTTTAACAAGTGGATTATTTATTTTTTCATTATATAATCCAGATAGATAAGCTTTAAAAGAAATAATATCATCAAACCTTTCAAACATACTATTTAATATTGAAGCTTGGAAGTCTGTCATTCTGTAGTTAAATCCTGGAACTACAAACTCCATTTTATCATTTATAAATTCAATTCCGTGATTTCTTAATTGTTTTAATTTTTTAGCAATAGAATCATTATTTGTTGTTATTAACCCACCTTCACCACAAGTGATAGTTTTTCTAGGGTGAAATGAAAAACAAGCAATTTCTCCAATTGCGCCAGCAAAAACATTATTATCTTTTGCCCCCAAAGCACATGCAGCATCTTCTATTATGTAAAGGCTGTTTTTATCTGCAATCTCTTTAATTTTTTGCATATTTGCTGTAAGTCCAAATTCATGAACTGGCATAATCGCTTTAGTTTTTGGAGTGATAACTTTCTCAATCAAAGAAGTTTCTATTGTAAAAGTTTCTATATCAATATCTACGAAAACTGGTTTTGCACCAACAATTTCGACAACATTTGCAGTTGCTATGTATGAAAAAGCAGGCACTATTACTTCATCTCCTTTACCAATTCCTAATGTAATTAATGCTAAATGAAGTGCTGCCGTTCCGCTTGAAACAGCAATAGAGTGTTTTACATTTAAGTATTTAGAAATAGAATTTTCTAAACAAACAACTTCTTTACCTTGAACAAGCATTCCAGATTTTAAAACTTTATTGACTGATTTTATATCAGAACTTCTAATGTCTGGAGACATCAATGGTATAAAGTCTTTCATATATTAATTTTTTTCCAATTAGATTTAGGAGAAATCCAGCCGTGAACCCATTCAAAAATATAATCTTTGTTGTTATATTCACCAACATTAAGTACACTAAAATCATAAATATTTTCTAAAATATCTATACTTTTTCCATTTCTATAGTGAGCGCCAATTGTTAAAGAGTAATTTCCTGGTTGAAAAAGGTTTTCAATAGTAACCTCAAAATTATGTGTTCCTTCTTCTACAGATACAGAATTTTTTTCACCTATATTTAAAATAGAGTCGGTTATTATTATACCATCTTTAGAGACAATTTTCACATCAATCAAGAGGTTTTCAATTTTTTTAAAACAATCTAATTCAATTCTGATTTTAATATCTTTCTTGTATGGAATTTCGTCTGTTATGATATTATTAGAGTTGAGAAGTTCTATTTTTTTAATCTTAATTTCTCCAGTATTATATCTTTTAAATTCTGTTGGGATTATTCCCTTTGATTTTAATTTTGATTTTGAAGAAAAATAATTATTAATTGCTTCATTTGATGTTCCATAGTAATCAATTCTACCATTGTTTAACACAATACCTTTATTACATAGCGATTTTATAGAAGCCATATTATGGCTTACGAATAAAACCGTTCTTCCTTGGCCTTGACTTACATCTTTCATTTTTCCGATAGCTTTTTTCTGAAAATCTGCATCACCAACAGCTAAAACTTCGTCTACAACTAATATTTCAGGTTCAAGGTGTGCTGCTACTGCAAAAGCTAAACGTACATACATCCCTGATGAATATCTTTTTACTGGAGTGTCAATATATCTTTCACAACCGGAAAAGTCTACTATTTCATCATATTTTTTCTTTATTTCATGCTTTTTCATTCCTAAAATTGCACCATTTAGAAAAATATTTTCTTTTCCTGTTAACTCAGGATGAAATCCCGTACCAACCTCAAGTAAACTTGCAATTCTACCCTTTGTTTTGATGCTGCCAGTAGTTGGTTTAGTTACTTTGGACAGCAATTTTAATAAAGTAGATTTTCCAGCACCGTTTTTCCCAATGATTCCTAATACTTCTCCTTGTTTGACTTCGAAATTTATATCTCTTAAAGCCCAAATGTATTCACCACCCTTTGAATCTCTTTTGTTTTCTTCACCAATTTTCAAAAAAGGATCTTCTTTTCCTTTTAATTTATACCATGCTCTTTTAAAATCGTCCTGTAGAGAAGCCGAATTTACAAGACCCAAACGATACATTTTTGAAACATCTTCTATTTTTAACATCCAGCTCATACAGTATCCATAAAAGTTTGTTCTACTTTATTAAAAGTTACAGTGCCAATAAATAATAATACAATCGTAAATAAAGTACTGTATCCAAGATAATACCAATTTAGTTCTCCCTGACCTAAAAATGCAAATTTCATTGCTTCTATAATTGATGTCATAGGATTTGCTATTGCGACCCAATCATAGGTTCCTAATTTTTCTTTAGCTAGTGACAAAGGATAAACCACAGGAGTAGCATACATAAAAAGTTGTACTCCAAACATAACTAAAAATTGAAAGTCTCTGTATTTAGTAGTTAAAGAAGAAATCAAAATTCCAAAACCCAAACCTAATCCAGCCATTAAAATTAAAAGAAGGGGTAGAAGAAGTATATAAATATTTGGATCTAAAGTTGCCCCCTTTAAATAGTAGTAAATAAGAAATGAAATGAATAATAAAAATTGTATGCCAAATTTTAAAATATTTGAGATTACAATTGAAATAGGTAGTACTAATCTTGGAAAATAAACTTTTCCAAAAATATTAGAATTTAAAATAAAGGTGTTGGATGTTTTCGTTAAGCATTCTGCAAAATAATTCCAGCAGGTGATACCACACATATAAAATAAAACTGGAGGTAACCCATCTGTAGGTATAGCAGCAAGTTGGCCAAAAACTACAGTGAAAATTAATGTGGTGAAAATTGGTTGAATGAAAAACCATAGTGGACCTAAAATAGTTTGCTTATATACAGCAATAAAATCTCTTTTAACAAAAAGAGTAAGAAGATCTTTGTAGTTCCAAATTCCTTTTAGATTAACACTAAAAAGGTGTTTTTTTGGTGTAATGATTTCATGTATTTTATTTTCCTTTAACATTTCAAAAACATAGTTTTTTATAAATTAAAGATTAATTGACTGTCCATAAATTAGTTGAATTTTATTAAATATTTTCTATATAATAAAACAAGATTTGGTATACATATACATCAATTTTCATTAGTATACAAAGATATTATTATTAGCTTTTATCATGATTGTTTATTCTTGTAAAGAAATAAATTTTTCTCCAGTATTTTTATCAATTATGACCTTTTTAGATAATTTTAAAATTTCCTTGGGAATTTCCATTTGATTTGAAATTATAATATACTTGATTTCATGTTTATTAATAAAATCAACTTGAGTTTTTTCATAACTTTCAAATGTGTTGTTATTTTTTTTGAATTCAGTGTATTGATAATATTCTGATGATAACCCTAATGTTTTGTGATGTTCATCAGGATATTTTGTTTCACTTGTTCTTGAAAGGGACACAAGAGAATAAGGATCATCTGTTAATCCAATAATGTAAGCTCCTATTACATCAACTGCATCAGAAGCCCAAAGTTCGTTTTCATGTTCAATTTTTGCTCCTATTTTATTTTTGATTTTTGAAAACTCTTGTTCAACCTCTTTCAAATAATTTTCAGAATATCTTTTTGTCCCAAAGGTGTCAACAATTTTATCATAGTGAATGATAGAAGTTTTAACTATAAAAAAACTACTAATTAGCATTATAAATCCTAAAATATAATAGTAAGATTTAGTGTTCTTGAATAGAATCAAGCTAAATATGATTGTGATTAATGAAATTATATTAAATATTGGTAAAGTGGGATAAAAAAAGAATTCAGCAGATGCAAATATAAAATGAAATAAAGGATAGAATATAATAGAAATTCCAGATATTAAGAAAAGAAAATTGAAAGTTTGATTTATAAATTTAAATTTATTTTTATGTTGAAGTTTTCTAATACGTTTTTGGTTTAAATAAAATAGAATTATAAATGGCAAATAGAATAAAATAAGATGTATGATTTTCTCAATAGAAATAATGAGTTTTGATTTTATTTTAAAAAATGTATTAAACTCATTCAATATTTCATTAATTCCAGTTGGCATTTTGATTTGTATGAGCGAAGGCTCAAATATTTTATAAAAACTTAAAATAAAAACACAAATTATAATAGGAATTGATAAATGAAATAATTTGATTTCAGGACCAACAAATTTATTTTTGCTTAAATAATTAATGATAATTATTAAACTGATACCAGTAAAGATAGAAGGAGCCAAAGTAATTGAAAATATTGGAAGTAATAGTAATAAAATTATAGATATTAAATATTTTTTATTTAAACATAAATTTATAAATCCAACTATAATTATGTAAACAATGCTGAATTTTAATCCCCAAAATTCATCTATAGAATTACTGCCAAATGCATGTGAGAATCTGAAAAATGAATTTGTTGTAATTTCCTCTAGAAAGAAGCCACTAATAATTATTATTAAAGAACTAATCAAAAAGTGAAGCTTTTTGGTAGTATATCTATTAATAATAGACCAAGTACCTAAAATAATAATTCCATTTAAAAAGGGATAAACTATTAACTGTAACGTTAACCAGTAATTAGCTCCAAATATCCATTGAAAAAACCCTATAAACCATGCTTCAAAATAATGAAATGGTTCAATTCCATCTGGTGGATTTAAATAATTAAGATTTGTTGTTTCAATTCCGTGGCTATTAAAAAACATTGCTCTTGATGTATGACAATGGTCGTCAAGACCAATTATTAATGGAAATTCATTACCACTACCAAATACATAATAGTACTTCCAAATAAAGATTAATGTTACGATTGATAATAGACCCAATAATGGTTTTTTTATAATTTTAAAATTCCTGAAATTAAATCTTGGTTTTTTAAACTTTACAAGAAATACTAGGATTAAAATTATTGGTATAGTTATTATGTTAATAGTTACAAAAGATGTTTTGCAAATCGAATAAATTATTGTTGATAAAAATGAACTAGTTGTCAAATAAAAAAAAAGTAATTGAAACTGGTTTTCTATTTTAATATTTAGAATCTTGTAGATGGTGTAACCTATTAAGCAAAATGCAAAAACTAAAATAATTAAGAAAATATAATACATTATTTTAAGTTGTTTTTATTTATAAAAAATAGACCAACAATTGCAGGGATGAACATAACAATTATTCTAAATAAAAGTGCAGATAAAAGTAAAGATTCATTTTGAATTTCAGTTGTTGAAAATAAAAAAATAATTAAAGCTTCATCAGTTCCAATTCCATTTAGAGTAAATGGAAATAACCTTCCTAGTACCAAAAAAGGAATAAAAGACAATACAACTTTTAAACTGATTTCAACATTACATATTTTTATACAAATGAATAAAATTACATAGGTTAATATCCAGCCTATTATTGATAAAGTAAAAGCTAAAATTATTTTCTTAAAATTGATGTCAAAATTATTAATTAACATATTAAGGTCAATTTTTTTAATTCTATCACTCAAATATTTGAATGGAATTTGAAAGAAATTATAGCGATTAAAAATCTTGAATTTATATGTTATTAAAAAAGGGACTATACTTAAAAATCCAGCAATTAAAATAGAATATTTTTCAGAATGAAAATATGCAAATGGTGTTAAAAAAAACACACTACCAATAGCAATAAGTTTATCAATTAAACTTATAGAAAACATTTTTTCTTTTTCACCAGTCCATTTGAAACCGTAATATCCTTTTGCAACATCCCCTGCTCCAGAAGGTAAAAATATATTAAGAGATTGGCCAATGAAAAATAACTTAAATGAAGTGCTGAAATTAACAAGTAATTTTTTGTGATTCACTAAAATATGCCATCTAAAAATTCTAACACATAGTGATATAGTTAATAATAAAAATATTATTGAAATATTTTCAAAGTTAAATATGAAATTCATATTTATTAATTGATTTATATCAATCGAATAAATAATTATTAAAATCACTAATGAGCTTATAATTAATTTAAAATAATTTGAATTTATTTTCATATAATTCTTAGGCCTAAAGATTTAAACTTCTTAATATCTTCTTTTCGTGGATATGAAAAATAACTTCCTTTTTCAGATGGCCTTATTAGGTTGTAATCATTAGATTTCAACTTATTATGAGCATGAATAATAACTTCAGATGTATTATTAATAATGAACCAGTAATTTTCATCAAAACTTAGATTTAGGTCCAAATTAAAAGACCTTTGATATAAAATTTCTCCTTCATCAATTTTTTCACTCATTTTGTGAATAGTTATACCCATTTTTTCTTCTTGATTTAGCATTTGCCAAAAAATTGGATAAACTCCTTTATAATGTGGTGTTAAACTACTATGCTTATTAAATATTCCGATTGTAGGAATTTCTATAATTTTTTTAGGTATTATGTGGGGAAGCGCAGCAATTATAATATCAGGTTTTAATTTTAAAAGTTTTTTTTCTAATAAAGTGTTTTTAGGACTATTATATCTTTCGTATTTAATATTATTTTTTGAGAGAAGCTTGTATATGTTTTTGTATTTTTTCTTTTTAAATTTTAATTTGAATAATTGAATTAATTTTTTTATAAATCCAATTGTTCCATATAGTTTATGAAAGAAAATAATTTGATTAATTATATTTTGTTTTTTTGTTTTGAATGGAAAAATGAATGCAAAATCAATTTCATGAGAACTATTCTCAACAAAAGCTTCAAACATTATCGAACTGAATGGGTTATTATTTAAAAATAGAATTGTTTTCATTGTATTGTAAAAGCAATTTCTTTTAACGTTTTGAAATTATAATTTTTAAATGATTTTATAAAATGATGATAAAGATCTATCTTTTTTTCAATAGGTAAATTAAAACCAGGTTTAACTGATAGCCTATTATCATTTACTTCAACGTGATCAACTGTTTCTATTGCATGAAGTTGATATAATACAATGTCTCTAAATTGATCAACAAAATATTTACTTAAGTTGAATGTAGGTTTCCCAAGTTTATATAATGTCGACCCTAACCAAGGGAAGTTTAAAATAGGAACAACTGTTGGAGGAATTTCTAAAATATTTCTTTGTTTACCTTTTTTCCAAATTTTATCTATTTTAGGGTAATATGGCTTTTTACTAGCAAATCCAAGTTTTGGATCAACACCCAACGATTTAGATATTTTACCTTTGTTAGTTAGTATGTTTACAAAATTAATAATGGGATTAAAATATGAAGGAAAAACAGAAGAATCATATTTAAAGCCATTATCATGAAGAATATTCATTGTTACTTTGTCAATATTCCATCCTGGTGCTCTAAAACCAATAACTTCTTGACCGGAAATATCTTCAAGAACTTTTTTACATTCTAATATTTCAAATTCTTTCTCTTTTTTCTCAAGATATAAGAAGTTTTGAAAATGATTGTAAGTATGATTAGATATTTCATGACCTCGGTCAACTATTTCTTTAATCTTCAAAGGGTGTTTAATTGCATCTTCACCAACAATAAAAAAAGTTGATTTAACTCCATATTCATCAAAAATATCAAGCATTCTTGGAATTGCAAAATCATAAATACTGTTAAGATTTGTTGACTCAGTAGGTTTATAGTTTCTAGCTCTCAAATAATGATGTATGTTGTCCACATCTATACTTATGTTGAGTATTTTATTCATTACTTTTTAAAACTAATTTTTGATTTGAATAATTCATTTTTTCTTTATAGTTTTTTGAATTTTAAATAACTCTTTTTTTAATAAATTATTTTGAATTCCTATAAAACCTAGTCCTAACATATTAATTCCTCCTAAAAATAAAATTAGTACTAAGTTTGGAGAGAATATTCTACCTATAGCAGAAGAAAAGAAATCTGAGTTAAAAAATTTACCATAAATAAGAAAACTTGTAGAAAAAATACTTAATACTAATAAGATAAATCCAAAAAAACCAAATAAAATGATTGGACGCTCTTGTACTAAAAAAATTAAATGCTTTACAGATGTCGATCTAAATTTAAATTTTGATTTACCAACTTTTCTTTTAGTAAGTGTACCCGGTATCTCTTTATGTTTGTAATTGTTTGCTAAGGCTTTTGATATGATTTCTAAGTGAATTTCCTTGTCATCAGAATCTAGCCATAAGCTTTTTATAACTTCTTTTTTGTAAGCTCTAACTACACATGTTGAAGTATAAATTTTAGGACTAAAGGCATATCGATATATGTAATTTCCAAGTTTAGATATTAGTAACCTAAATGGCGAAACTCCGATTGTTTTTCCACCAGGCATGTAAGCAGAAACAAGAACAAGGTCTATGATAGGATTTTTTTCAAATTCTTTAATCATTCTTGTTACATGAGAGGCATCGTAGGATAGGTCAAAATCAATGCTGCAAATTATATCACCATTAGCAAAGTCAAAACCAGTTCTTAAAGCTTTTCCTCTTCCTTGATTAATATCATAACCAATAACTTTTAATTGAGACTCGTTCTTTTCAAGTTCTTTAGCTTTTAATAAAGTATTATCAGTGCTCCCATCATTTACAAAAATGATTTCATAATCATTGATTTCGTTATTTTGGAATTCAGTTTTTAATTTGGATAATGTTGATTGAAGGTTGTCTTCCTCATTATACATTGGAGCTACAATAGAAACGGTCATTTTATATAGATTTTTTACAAATAAGGCGATAATTATCATCAAATAAAAATCAATAAAGTAATTTATTTTCTTCGCCAAAGAGAGTGAACTTCATTAGTTTTTGGATTTCTAACAATATTTCCTAGTTTGATGTAATTATTAGGAAAATTAAAATTTTCATCTAGGTTTATACTTCGATCATTTTTAGTTGATTCTGTCTTTAATACCCATAAATCATTATAACCTGAAATATTTAGTTTATTAAGAATAAAATTATTTTTTTCATTGCTGTTGTAATACCCACCCAATAACCATGCAGTCCCTTCAAATGGACAATTAAGTATAATATTTATAGCTGGTGTTTTTCCAGTTATATCCAATACTTTAGATTTTTGATTCCAACCATTGTTAAGTGCTAAACTTTCTATTTTTTTTATATAGTTAGCTTCATTTCTATGAAGATTTAGCTTAATTGACTTATTAAGTCTGAAATTTGTGTTGATAATATTAGCTTTTGTTAGAGGTTCTTGTTGGTAAGGTTTTAGTCTATAGGATATAACAGATTGACATGAAAAAATCACAATTGTGGTAATAAAAATTTTACTTAAATTAAATCTAGTATTAGTTTCTATTTTTAGAATTAAAATATAAATTAAATTAATTATGAGTATCGAACATGCAATCGAGTGATATAAATATGGGTTGGTTGTACCAAATGAATATGAAATAGAAAGCAAAATGAACGTGAAAAATAAAAGGGTAGTTTTATTATTTTTTTTCCAAAAATTAATAGTTGATATGAAAAATAATATTATTGATATTATATGTACTTTCCAATTGTCTAGTCCATAAAAAATCAATAGAAATATTATTGGTACAAGAAAAATTAACTTTAAATAATTAAACGTATAATTTTTATTTATAACAAAAACTACTGTTAAAATATAAAGAAGATTATACATTAAAATCCATGAGTAATTTTCTATCAATTCAAGGAACGGTAAGTTTTGAAGATAGAATTTACAACTCACAAAAAGTAACAATAAAATAAAAACAATTTTGAAAAAATTATTTCTTATGAAATTGAATTTTTCATTAATATAAAAAAGTACTAGAATAAGAATTAAGATATGATTAAAAATGAGATTAAAAGTTAAACGTAATACTCTAAAAATAGCAGTTTGAAGTGTTACTGTAGGAAATTGATTATTAAAATATATTGAATCTTTATAAATCTCTATGATGTTAGTTAGTAAATTTTGATTTATTATGTAAATAGTTAAAACTATTAACATAACAAAAAATATAGAGAAAGTTAAAAACCTTTTTTTATTATTAATTTCTAAAAAAAACCAAAGAATAGTAGTTATAAAAATGCCAATAGCTGTAGTAGGTTTTATAAGAAATATTGAAAGACCACTAAAAATAATTAATATAAATGAAATTAATGTTAGTCCATATTCTTTTTTTACGGAAAGAAATAATCCAATTAAGAATGTTAAAATAAATAATAAATTTAGGAAGTTATAACTAGGAGTTATGTTACATCCCAAAAAATAATATAAAAATGAAATGTTTAGGTTAAATAGTATGAATTGAACTTTATTTAAGTTTAATCTATTTTTAATATTAAGGTTTTCGTTTAAATAGTTGAGTAGAGATATTGAAAAAAATATCACTACAACTTGGAATATTATAAAACTTAAAATTCTGAAAAAAGAAATATTTCCTTTTGAAATATAAAGCAAAGGTTTTAAAAAGTATCCAAAATTGGATATTGAAAACAGGTTTTTTTCAGGATAAGTTATGTTCAATAAATAAAATGATTCATCAGAAAAATCTAAACCATAAAATGAATTATTGAAAAAAACAATAAATTGAAATATATAAACTAATAATAAAAAATAGGTTAAATAACTTTTTTTCAAATCATTAATTGCAAATAAAGTTTTCATATTTTAAAAATAAAAACTTAAAATTTTTTCTACAATATAATCTATTTGATTATTACTTAGTTCAACCCACAAAGGCAATCTAATTAAACATTCTTCATATTTTTTAGCATTAAGCATTTCTCTTCCATCATGTTTATTTTTGTAGAAAGGACTATCATGCAAACAGATGTAATGAAAAACAGCATTAATATTGTTTTTTTTCAGGTGTTCAATAAGATCAATTCTCTCTTTTCCATTTCTACAAATTAAATAAAACATATGAGCATTGTTGGTTGCATATTTAGGAATAACAGGAAGTCCAACTCCTATTTTAGTTAATTTATTTAAACTGTAAAAATAATTTCCCCATATGGCTTTTCTTTTATTTTGAATATTTTTTAAGTCCTGTAATTGTGCATATAAAAATGCAGCATTAATTTCAGATGGTAAAAAAGAAGATCCAATATCTACCCAGTTGTATTTATCTACTTCACCTCTCCAAAATGCTGATCTATTGGTACCTTTCTCCCATATAATTTCAGCTCTTTTGTTATGTTTTGCATTATTGATAGCCAATAAGCCACCCTCACCACATTGGATATTTTTAGTTTCATGAAAACTAAAACAACCAAAATCCCCAATAGACCCAAGTGGCTTATTTTTATAGTAGCTGTCAATTGCTTGTGCAGCATCTTCAATAACCAGAAGATTATATTTTTTAGCTAAAGCTAAAATTTTATCCATGTCGCAGGCAACTCCTGCGTAATGCACTGGAACTATTGCTTTTGTTTTTTCTGAAATTAGTTCTTCAATTTTATTTTCATCCATTCCAGGGTGATCATTTCTTGAGTCAATAAATCTTATTTTAGCTCCTCTTAAAATGAATGCGTTTGCAGTTGAAACAAATGTATAGGTTGGCATTATTACTTCATCACCATGCTGGATATTTGAAAGTATTGCAGTCATTTCAAGTGCGTCTGTACATGATGTAGTAAGTAAATTATGTTGATTAGAAAATAAGGTTTTAAATTTACTGTGACATTTTTTTGTGTAAACACCGTTCCCTGATAATTTCTTGTTAATCACAGTTTTGGCAATGTAGTTGTTTTCTTTACCTGTAATGTGAGCTATGTTAAATGGTATTTGGAAAACTTTATTCAATCTTTATTATTAAATATTATTTCTTGATTATATGAATGAATTTTTTTAAATCCATAATCTGGAAATAATGGATTTTCTGAGTTGTTTAGTTCATATATTTCAACAATATAATTTACTTTACCATTTTGATTTGTTTTAAAATAGTCATAATTCATTCTTTCCGTTAATTTAATATAACCTTTTTTTGTATTTTCATGAAATAGTTCTATTGAATCTTTATAGTCTATAATTCCTCTTCTATAACGACCAACATTATAATAAGTTAGGATATCACTGTTAAAATTTTGAAAATAAAACCAATCAAAATTATTATAATTCATTCTACTTCCGTCCAAATTTACAATAGGTACTATATTTTTTTTATTTTTTTTCTTTCTGTAAAGAACTGCCCATCTGTGACTCATTGTCAAGTCTGATTCATTAAACACAAAAGGTGGGTCTAATGGAGTCCTTTTAAGCCAAAATTTTATTTTGTAATAAACTGATTCTTGACCATTATCAGTTAGGATATTATAAGAAATGTCAGAAATATAAGGAAATTTAAATAACACTAATATTAAGTATCCAATAAAAGTAATTTTCACAAATAAATTGAAATAATTATTTTTTTGTTCTTTTATTTTGGAGATAGTTTTTTCGTTATTTACGTCAAATGAAAACTTACATGTTCCGAAATATTTAAGTCTATTTATACTTACGTAGTTATAAATAAACTTTCCAATGGATGAAACTTTACCAATATAAAGTATCGGCCAAAAAAAGAATAAAATTGGATTTAAAATTGATGTTTTTAAATAAACATCGTAGCCTTTTAAAATTTTGTTATTATAAATCCCATACATTTCCTTATTTAAATCATGTAGTGATAAATTAAAATTTTGAGCAGTTTTTTGGTTTTTTGAAATCGGTAAAAATATAATTGATTCATTAAAATTTATAGATTTTAATGTAGTAATTGTTTTCTTACATAAGTTACAATAATCGTCGTATAGAATTTTTAATTTATTTTTATTTTTAGGTTTGTAAAATATTATAAACCAATATATTACCTCCATATGTGGTAAAGAACTAAGTTGTATAAAGAATAGTGAGCTTAGTATAAAACCTAAAGTCCAAAAATTAACAAAATGATATGTGTATTTATTAAATATTAATGGAATCATTAATATTTGAAAAATAGTTTGACCAAATATTGTTAACTTACTTATTATTAAAAATAGGCTTGGGTAATAAGAGTGAAAATCTCTAAAAACATAATAGAATTTACATAGGTGAGAACTTGTGAATAATTGCAATAGGGTTGATCCTTCAATCCATGACTGATCATGGACATGATAAAGAGCTGCACCAAGACTAATTAATCCATATGTCATAAATGTTAAAAAATAGAGAGTGTTAATTTTCTCGATTGACGGTCTCCCAAAAATATTGTATGTGCTAATGATTAATTTTGAAAATGATTTTCTTTTTTTGATAATTAAATTATCAGCAGAAATTGATAATCCAGCAATATTAACAAATAAATATAAAGATAATAACAACAACAGTATTGTACTTGCAAGTGTATAAGTCCCCATAAAGTAGTCTAATCTTCCCCAAAAAATCAGTAAAATTACATTTACTATTGGTGTTAGAAAACCAATCATAAAACATACTGATAAGATCAAGAAAATAGCTCCTAATATTATTATATTTTCTGAATTAGGGTAATAAGACAAAGCACTATTTATAAGCATTATTACTCTTGCTGACATTAATCCACCTATTATTATCCTTCCAATTGAAAGTTTACTTAATTCTATATTATAGTTAGTTGCTTTAGGTAGTTTTGAAAGCGAAGATAGTTTTGTAACCCAATTCATAATTGATAATTTATTAGTTTTTTGAAGACAATTATATATTTAACTCATATTAAACTATTTGAGTTACTGTAATAATATTTTTCTATCTATTTTACCATTAGCATTTTTTGGTAATTTTTCTAAGAATTTAAATTTATTCGGTATCATATAGTTAGGTATTAAAGATTTAAGTTGGTTTTTGATTTTATCTTCTTCAGATGTTTTATCTACAACTAAATATGCGAAAATCTTTCCATATGAATCATTGATTCGTTTGTATACAACTGCACATTCATTAACGTAGTTAAAAGAATTTAATGCATTTTCTATTTCTTCGAGTTCAATTCGGAACCCCATATGTTTTATTTGATTGTCAATTCTTCCGTGAAAATATAATAAATCATCATTTTCAGATACTAAATCACCTGTTTTGTAATATCGTTTAAGGTAGTGCATGCCACTTTTAATTGTTCCGAAAGCTTCTTTTGTTTTTTCAGGAAAGTTATAATAACCAGCTGCTACATTTGGTCCAATAAGAATTAATTCTCCGATATTTTCTTCTTTAAATCCTGATTTGTTAATTTTATATGAAAAATTTTGATTGATTTTTCCAAGGGAAGGAAGTTCCGTCATATCAATAAAATCATTCTCAGAAATATCATAAGATGAACAGATACAAGTTCCCTCAGTGGGACCATAGACATTGATAATATTGGCAGTCTTATTGTAAATGTCATACAGTTTTTTAAGATTAGATTTTGGAAAACCTTCACCTCCAAATGTAAATACTCGGATGTTTTGCAGGACTTCTTCACTTAAAACCTTCATGTTTATAAGAAAAATCAATAATGAAGGAACTGAGAACCATATGGTACATTTCATGTCATCTACATATTGAACTAATTCCTTTGAGTTAGCCATTTTATTTTTTGGAATTGGGGATAAACTAGCTCCGTTAAATAATGCCCCATAAAAATCAAAAACAGAATTATCAAAATACATTGGGCTTAAATTAGCAAAATTATCTTCAGATTTAATTTCATATCTCGTTGCAATCCAATCAGTAAAATGTAGTAGATTTTGATGTGTTACAGCAACTCCTTTTGGCTCCCCCGTAGAACCAGATGTAAACATAATATATGCAATTGTGTTTCCATCAATTCCACTAATATTGTTAGCATTACGTTGACTTTCATTTGTGAATTCTAGTTCTGTATTTAAATGTAAAATTTCGTTTTCAGAACAAAATTTTTTAAAAATATTCGAATTACTATCATCAAATAAACCTTTGGGTAGACAACGATCTATAATTTTTTTAGTTCTAATTAAAGGGTTGTCTTCATCTAAATTTACATAAGCAATACCAGATTTCAAACAAGCTATCATCATAGCATATGATTCATATTTTTTTCTATTTACAATGCAAAGAACATCACCTTTTTTAAAACCTAAATTAAAAAGTAAATCAGCATAACTTTTTGATTTTTTACTTAATGCACTGTAAGTGATTTCATTTTTCTCAAACTTTAATGCTTTTTTGTTTAAATTGCTTTCAACAACTTTATCAAATTTTTGAGATAAATTGTAATGATACATAGTTTATTTAATTGAAATAATTAAAAATTGGTAACTAAAATACTTTTTAAAACCTATTGAAATTGCAGTTTGAACAGATGGAATATTATTTCCATAACAATCCCATAATGGAACAATTCTGCGTTTTGAACATAATTTCATGAACCCCAGTACTGCTTCTTTTGCAAATCCTTTCTTTCTAAATCCTATATGAGTAGCAACATCTATTTCTGCCTTATTATTAGAAACAGCAGCAGCGTAGCAAATTGATTTTATTATGTCCCCCTCTTGAACACAATAAGAATAACTATTCTTTAAAAAATCTTCATTGTTATTCCAAAATCTACTCTCTGTTTGAATTTGATGTTGTTCGTTCAGTAATTCAATATCTTTTTTAGATAATTGAAAATCCTCAATACCATCTATTTTTAAATGTTCATTTGGAAGAAATCTAACCCTTTCTCCTACCTGGAAATTATACTTATTTAAAGTGCCTACGTACCTAATAAAATCAGGACTGGAACAATAAAACCTAATTTTATTAAAAGTATTCCCATTATAATCTATCTGATTATCAATCACTTCACATATCATGCTCCATACTTCATTGGAAGAATTTTCTGAAATAATCTGGGCAAATCTAAATTTATGAACAACTAGAACAATCTTGGGATTTATGAGTTTATCTACATACACACTTCCCATTTGCTTTCTTTCTAATACTGCACCAATTAATGGGAAAAAATTATTTGAATTTTTATATTTTAAGAAAATATTATTTAAAAGTCTTATGTCATTTGTAAGCTCCACTACAGAATCTATATTGTTAATCCTCCGTCTACTTCAATAACAGTTCCATTTAGAAAATCGTTTTCAATAGCGAATAAAATTGATTTTGTTATGTCATCAACTTTACCTAGTTTTTTTAATGGTGTATTTTTCAGCAGATGCTTTTTTATCCCATCATTTAAAGCATCTGAAGTTGATTCGGTATCAATAAACCCAGGAGCAATAGCAACTGATCTTATTCCAAATGCACCTAACTCCTTAGACCATGTTTTTGTTAAAGCAATTAACCCTGCTTTTGCAGCAGAATAAGCGGACTGGCCAGCATTGCCAACAGCACTTATTGAGCTCATATTAATAATAATTCCTTTTTTTCTTTTACGAACCATTTTTTCAACTACAATTGAGCTGACAATGAACGCAGTGTCTAAATTAATCTGAACATATTTTTTAAAAGAATCGTAACTATGTCTCATTTTTTTTGGATTCATTATGTTAATAAGCGGTTCTGAATATATAGCTCCTGCATTATTAATTAAAACATCTATATGATTATATTTTTCTATAATTGTATAGACAGTTTCTTCTACTTGCTGCTCATTACAAAGATCAACTTTATAATAGTTTTCTTTGTTCACCTTCTGCAAGTCCATAATAACAACAGAAGCTCCACTTGATTCCAAACTTTTCACAATTGCTTGACCAAAATTCCCGGCACCTCCAGTAACTAATACAACAAGTCCTTTAACATTCATTAACCTAAGTTTTTACTTTCAATTATTTCAACTATCGACTTTATAGAACTCATTTTAACAATTTCTTCCATCTCTAAGCTAATATTATAGTTGTTTTCAATACTTAGTACAAGGTCCATTTGTTTAAGAGAATCCCAACTATCTATGTCATTTTTAACTAAATCTATGTTTATTTCGTTTTCTTTCATTTCAAAAACATCAGAAAGTAATTTCACTAATTTATTATTCATAATAAGTTATTTTTTTTGGCAAACAACCCAGAAGACATGAGCATCAGTACCGTAATAATTGTTATGTTCTTCTCCAAAGCTAAAGTTATCAAACCATTCAGAAAATAAGGCCTCAATTTCTTCAGTATTTTTAACACAATGCAACCTATATCCAATCCGATTTTTGTAATAATCTTTTTTTATTAGCATACTACCATCTTTAAGCTTCTCTGCTCCTTCATAAATAAAAGAATTTTCATGTCCTACACTTGCAACTAGCCAACCCCCAGGTTTAATCGTTCTGCTATACTCGGCTAAATTATCTTTTATAGATTCACCTTCATCACAATAATAACAAACATGACAAGCTAGAACTGTAGGGTAAACTTTTAGGTGTTTTCTTTGATCATAAAAAGATGTGTAGTTTTCATTTATATTTCCCATTATATTATTTTAAAGATAAAATTTAGCATAATTTATTGAATCAAATCTATGTTTTTCTGCATTCCTAGTTAAGTAAACCTCTTTAGGTTTAGTATTTTTTGTTATTAAACTTCCTGCACCAACTATATTTAATGAATCTACGGTTATTTTGTTTACAATCGTACAGTTGACTCCAATAAAAGAAAAATCCTTTATTTTAGCTTCACCTGAAAGAACTGTATTTGAAGCTATCCAGCAATGAGATTGAACATTACTATGATGAGCAATCGTACAATTACACCAAATAAAACTATTTACTCCAATTTTAGCATAGGGTTCTATGACAGAATTAGATAAAACCATGCTACCCTCACCAATAGTTACATTTTCATTTACTACAGCAGATGGATGGATATAGGTTTCAATAATGAAACCCAAATTTTTAATTCTTTTGTAAATGGCTTCACGATTTTTATTTACATTACTGTAGCCAATACCCAAAATAACTTTATGTTCTTCACAATTATATTTAGATTTAATTGATTCGATTTTTAATACATCAAGCCCAAATTTAATTTTTTTATCAATATATTTTTCATCGGCAGCAAAACATATAACCTCATATCTTTCATCTGTATTTAAATATCCATAAAGTATATCTGCAGCAATTGAATTACCTATTATTATAATTTTTTGCATTTTTCTTATTTAGAAATTTTTTAGCTTCTTTATGAAGAGTTTTATCAATCCATTTATGGGCACTAGAATCAGATAAGTCAACCGCATCTTGTACTAATTTTTTTGTTTCTATGGTTATGCCTTCAATTTTTCCGAAGTAGCGTGTATTAAATGTACCTCCTCTTTTTCCTGGAATTTCCAAATCAAAATTTCCTTTTGGTTCATCTTCTCCAACTTCGTAATCAACAACATAATGAACATTTCCTAATATCCAACGTATTCCAACATTTCTAGCCTCAACTGGTATTAATTCAAGAGGGTTGTCTAAATCAAACATTTTGTTGTGATTAATTAAAATTTTACCGTAGGTAGTATTTTTTAACCACGGCGGTACATTTTTTTCGCAGAAAACTACTTTACCACCTTTTTTAACAACTCTTGACATTTCTTTTAATCCCTTTTTAATATCTGGAAAATGCCCGATTCCAGAAAAACAATATAAAGCGTCAAAGGAATTTTCTTTAAATGGAAGTGAACAAGCATTACCGATAGTAATGTTTTTATTTATTTTAGAGCTTTTGAGTCTGTCGTACGCTATTTTAACCATATCGGGTGATATATCAATACTTGTAAAGCTTCCTTTTTCAGAAAGATGGGATATTATAATTTCAGAATCAAGTCCTGTTCCTGATGAAATTTCTAAGACATCATTTTCTGGACTTAAATTAAGCAGATTTACCATGAAATTTCTTGTTTCTTCGGACTTTTCATTGTATAACTCAAATGTAATATCAACATTTTCATCATATGTTTCGGATTGAATTTTATACTGATCGCGGGCTACCTTAGCAATACCCTTTATTTCCTCTTTAACAGTAAAATCTATTATTCCATCTTTAATAAAATATCTTTCTCCATTTTTGTTGTGAAATACACCTTCTATGACTTCACCGTTTGATTGCTTATTGATTTTTAAATCTAAGTTTTCCAAACTTTTTGGTGATATAAAAATATGTTTATTTTCTTTTTTCATTAGTAATTAATTTTATGTAGGTTCTTGAACTGCAAATCCAAATCCAGTTAAACCATAACCATTTCCGTTGTATAACATATATTTAATCCCTTTGTGGGAAAAAACAAATGGGTAGCAAATCATTTCTGAATCCCATCCTTTTTCTGAAACAGTAATACCTGAGTTTTCATCATCTCTAATCCATGACAATCCATCTTTAGATTTTGAATATCCCATTCTATACTTATCAACTCCATTTATTTCTCTATGGCCATACCACATATGGAAATAGTCATCTTCTTTAATAATGCTTGGTCTTCCAAAAGCATATTCTTTTTCGTCTAAAAAAGGAATGCATTGTTTTTTTTCAGAAATCCAATCAATACCATTAGTTGAAGTTGCATGAAAAATTGCATATCTCAATTTCCAATCGTTTTTAATATTTTCCCATTTGAGGCCTGATAAATACCAAGTATGCCATATTTCATTATTATCTATGTGAAAGCCGGTTGCAGCTGCAAAAATTGGATTATTTTTATCCATTGAAAAAACAGGGCCAATGAATTCTTTCTTTACAGAAATGTTTTCTAAATCAACTACCAATCTTCCTGTATTTCCAGTCCATAAAGCGGGTGGAAGATTTTGCCATCCTACATAATATAAATAAGTTTTTTCTTTATGCTTTATAAAACTAGAGCTTATAGCTCCATCGGAGTCAAAATGACCGTAATCACCATGTTTAAGAACTAATTTAGGTTCGGAAATAATATCTATTTCCATTTCACTTACATTGATGTAAGCCATAAAAATATTAGATCTTTTATTTTCATCTCTTTGAGTAAATGCAAGTAAAAAAATGTCATCTTTAAAGTGTGTTACAGTTGGGTGCGATCCATGAGTAAATCCACTTTTTTTGGGCTCAAATATACGACCCTTTTTTTTCCAAAATAATTTATTTTTTTCTATCATATAAATGTATTTTTTTAATTGACGTAAATGGTGTCTTTTTGGTTTCTAAAAATATTTTGGAAATGTAAATTGAAACTACTCCAAGACTTGAAAGAATCATACCTAAAGAGAAGAATATTGAAACAATTATACTAGACCATCCAGCTATTATAATACCGCTTGTTAGTTTTTTATACATTATGTAAAACAAAAAGATAAAACAAAGAAAAGAAATTGCTAAACCAAAATAAAAAATTATGTACAATGGCTTAATAGTGCTAGAAAAAATAGAATTAATAAAACTGTGATATTTTTTTAAAAATGTATATGTTGTTTTACTTGTAGATGATTTTTTAATGTAGATTTTTTTTTGATTGAAACCAATATTCGAAAATACAGTCCCAATATAAAAATCTTGGTTCATGTATTCAAAAGTAGAACTAACATACTTTTTTGACATAAGTCTAACTGTGCTTAAGTTATTGTCAATTTTTTTATCAGAAATCAAATTGTATATGTAATAATAAAGTAAGCCAGATATTTTTTCAAAAAAATTACCTTTCCTTTTGGATTGCACACCATAAACAACATCTAATTTTTTGTCATTATTTATCTCTTCCCAAAAGGTTTTTAATAATTCTGGCATTTCTTCTAGGTCAATATCTATTACAAATATATAGTCACCAAAAGCGTGTTGAAGTCCAGTCATTATGGCTTTGTGATGACCAAAATTTCTTGAAAGCTCAATAATTTTAATTTCTTTTATTTTATTTTGAACCTCGAGGGATACTGAAAGAGAGTCATCAGGGGAGCCATCATTAACTAAAATGATCTCGAAGTCACTAAATTCTGAAGGAACAGATTTAACAATACGATTACAAAATTCTTCAATATATTTAGATGAAAAGTATAGAGTACTAACAATAGAAAGTTTCATGATTGGGTTCTAATAAAATCTATGGAACTAGTTCCTGTGTTAAATATTAAATCAAATATACTAACTCCATGCTCAAAACCACCATAAAGTTGTTCATATTTTTCAAAGTTCAAGTAATCAAAATAATGAACATTTAAATTATTTTTTTTAAATAAATCTTCATCTATATAAAATTTCGCAGCAGGTCCAGAGTAATAATCAGTAGCTTTCAAATCCACACATAAATTTATCAGCCTCATATTCCTGTCTTGATGAAGATCAAAATCCTTAGAAAACCTTATTTCTGTTTTAATATTTAAGTATTTATTAATTTCTTTGATAAAATAAAGGTTAATTTCTGAAAGATATTCAAAATTACAATTCATATATAATTCTTCTATCCAACTAATGGTTTCTTTATAGAATTTGGCTTTATTATAATTTTGCTTAAGTGTTTCCAAATGAGATTTATTCCATGTTTTATCAAAAACTTTAGTTTCATTAATCTTTTGGAAATATTTACCTTTAACTTCTACAGGAATAGAAAGCCATTTCAACCCATTGGGTGTTTTGATGAGATTTCTGTTTCTCCAGTCTCTTTTGGTGTATTGCATTTCATCATAAACTACAAATATATCAACTTGAGAAAGTGCTCTGAAGTAACCCTTCCAAGGAATGTAATTGGATTGAGTGATTAAAATATTTTTTTTTGATTTTTTGATTCCGCAAAGAAAATTAAATATTTCTAAATTTAAATGTCTTAAATAAGTATATTTTTTAATTCAATATTACTAAAATTAGCCATCTGCGGAACTATACTCTCTTTACTCATACCTGGAACAGAATTAATTTCAATTAAATAGGCATTATCTTTTTTATCAACAATGTAATCCATTCTCACAATTCCTTTCATTCCTAAAGTATTGTAAATATTATAAGTTAAATCTTTAATTTCAGTTGTTAACTTATCGCTTATATCAGCTGGTGTAACTTCATCAGATTTACCATTGTATTTAGCTTCGTAATCAAAAAATTCGTTTTCAGAAATAATTTCTGTGATGGGTAACACTTGAATACAATCTTCATTAAGGTAAACTCCACTAGTGAGTTCTCTGCCTGAAATGAAAGCCTCTATGATAACTTCTTCACCATACTCAAAAGCATGATTTATTGCATCTAATAATTGATTTGCTTCTTTAACTTTTGAAACACCAAAGCTGCTTCCTCCATCAGTAGGTTTTACAAAACAGGGTAGACCTACCTTTTTTAAAATTTCTTCTTCATTGATTTTATCACCTTTTTTTATTAACACTGCCTCAGCAACATTAACTCCAAAATTCTTTAAGAATTGATTACAATGAAATTTTTGAAAAGTTAATGAAGTTATTGCAGCACTTGAAGTGTTGTAAGGGATGTCTATCATGTCAAAATATCCTTGTAATTTCCCATCTTCACCTGGTGTGCCGTGAATCACAATAAAAGCATATTCAAAATAATGTTTGGTGCCATTTTTGGTAAAACTAAAGTCATTTTTATCAATCGAGTATCTTCCATCATCATCATAAGCTGTCCATTCGTTTTCGTCAATTAAAACTCGAGTAGGATTAAATTTAGAACGATCAAGGTTATCGAAAACGGTTTTCGCACTTTTTATAGATACCGCTTTTTCACTGCTGTATCCTCCTTCTATAACGGCCACTTTTTTCATAAAAATAACTTCTAAATCAAAGATACAATTGCGAATATAATTATTGAATTTTTAATAATGAATTTATTCACTTATTAATGTTATTCTATAATTTTGTTAAATGAAAAAACTGGTTTTTGCAACTAATAATTTAAATAAAATAAAAGAGATAAAATATGCTATTTCTGATTTTGATATAATGG